>QWCN01000101.1_pt1 | contig 226887 bp, 225 predicted proteins | sample 1972711 | NCBI WGS metagenome assembly QWCN01 (sample SAMN09866707, study PRJNA288562) | Human gut metagenome isolate term1_stool, whole genome shotgun sequencing... | isolation source: gut | host: Homo sapiens | place: USA: California | reverse complement strand
AGCGTTCCAGCGCGGGCCGGTCCAGATTCTCCACGTTTTCGCGGGCGATCAGGCCCAGCTGCTCCTGCCGCCGGGCCTCGGCTTCCAGGTCCCGCGCGGCCAGCTCAAGATCCGCGTGCTGCAAAAAAGCGTGGGTCACGGTGCCCTTCTCGGCCCCGGTCATGCCGTCCTTCTGCAAAAAGGCAGGCCGTTCCATCTGCACCTCTTCGTCCCGGTGTACCAGGCCGGTCACGCTCACCTTGGCGGCCAGCCGGGTGCGGGCTTCGTGGGGGTAGCGCCAGGCAAAGCCCTCGGCCAGCTGCCGGAACAGCTCCGGGTCGGCCGCCGCCTCGATCTCCTGCCGCACCTCAGCCGTGCGGGCGGGCGGGGCCTTTTCCATGCGCAGTTCCAGGGGCCAGGCGTCCGTGAGGGTCAGCCCGGCGTCCGCCGGGCACAGATCCACCTGACTCCACAGCCGTTCACTGCTCTTATGGCCCATGGCCGCCGCAAGCACCCACTCGCCGGGGCTGAGGGGCAGCCGATTGCCCATGCGCACGTGCACGGCATTGTCCGCCAGCTTCTCCCAGCCCTTTGACTTCGCGTTGGGTTCCGTCGCGGCCGGAAGCGGCTCCTCCGTCACCGGCAGCGTCAGAATCAGCCGGTCCTTCGCACGGGTGAGGGCCACGTAGAGCACGCGCATCTCCTCGCCCAGGCCCTCTTCCCGGGCGGCGCGGCGCACCTGCTCATAGGCCAGGGTGGCGTAAGTGCCGCCCGGGCCGCGCAGCTTCAGGCCCACGCCGCTTTTCGGATGGAACAGCACCGCATGGTTCAGGTCCTGGGTGTTAAACTGCTTGCTCAGACGGGCGCAGAACACCACCGGGAACTCCAGCCCCTTGGAGCCGTGAATGGTCATCACCGACACACAGCCCGGCCGCACCGGGTCACCCTTGGCGCTGTTCACCTGCCCCCGCTTGGCCAGCGCGTCCAGACTGCGCACCAGTGCAGCCAGCCCCTGATCGCCCAGGCCGCAGGCCAGATTGAGGAAGTCCAGCACCTCCCGGCGGCGCACCTCACCGCCGGGCATGGCCCCGGCCAGGGCCAGATAGCCCGTGTGGGCCAGGATCTCATCCAGCAGTCGGTCCACCGGCAGGGTGCGGGCCAGGTTGCGCAGATGGCTCAGGCTGACGTAAAAGCCTTCGGCCTTCTCCTCGCCCCGGCTCTTTTCGCTCTGCTCCGGCCGAGGCAGAACGGCCTGGTACAGGGTGCCGCGGGGGCGGGCCGCCCGCAGTTCGGTCAGCTCGCCCATGGTCAGACCCACCAGCGGGCTTAGCAGCACGCTGGCCAGGGCCACATCCTGGGCAGGGTTGTCCAGCACGTGCAGCAGGCTCAGCAGCGGCCGCACCGCCGGAGAATCCAGCAGGTCCTCCCGGGCGGCGGAATAGCCCTGCAGGCCCTCGCCTTCCAGCGCCTGAAGGTAGTTGTCCGCGTTGGTCCAGCCGCGCAGCAGAATGGCAAAGTCCTCAGGGCGGCAGGGGCGGGTGCCCCCTGCCCCATCCCGCACCGGAAACCCCTTGTCCAGCATTTCCCGGATGCGCCGGGCGATGTAGCCGGCGTCCTCCTTTTCCGGGCTGGACACCAGACACAGCTCGCACCCGCCGGGATAGGCCTCCGGCTGCGGCGGCAGGGCCAGCGCCTCGCCGGGAGTATTGGCGTAGTCCACGCCGCCCGCAGTGGGGGTCATCACCGCGCCAAAAATGCCGTTGATGGCCGCAATGACGTCCTTTGCGCTGCGGAAGTTGTTGTCCAGCGCCAGCTGGGCCGGGTAGGCCGGGGCCGGCGCCCCCGGCGTGGGGTTCCGATACAGGGCATACTCCTGCTTTTTCTCCTGAAACACCGTGGGGTCTGCCTGACGGAAGCGGTAAATGCTCTGCTTCAGGTCCCCCACCAGAAACAGCTTGCTGCCGTCCCCCGCCAGGCAGCGATACAGCGTATCCTGCAAACGGTTGGTATCCTGGTATTCATCCACCATCACGGCCCGGTAGCCCCCGGCAATCTGAACCGCCAGCGGAGTGGGGCCGTTTCCATCCCACAGCAGCTTCAGGGCCAGATGCTCCAGGTCTGCGAAATCCAGCAGCTTGTGCTCCCGGCGGGCCTCCCAGAAGCGGCGGTCAAACTCCGTCACCGCATCGGCCAGTGCCCGCACCAACGGGGCGGCGGCCTGCCGGTCTTCCTCATACTCCTGCCGGGTAGGCAAGCCGCTGCCCTGCAGATCCTTCACCATCTGGGCGGCGTCATCCCGGGCCGTCACCACCCGTTTTTTCCAATAAAAGGCCGTGCCCGGCTCCGCGTTCTTTTCCTCCGGCGTTTTGGCCCGTGCAAAGCTCACCCGGGCCTTTTTCCAGCCGTCCAGTGCCGCCAGCGCCTCGTCCCAGCGCAGGGCGTCAAACAGGGCCATCACGTTGGCCAGCGCGCCCCGCTCCTGGGTCAGCGGCGGGCCATAGGCCTTCTGCACCGCGTCAAAGCCCTCCTGCTGGGCCTGAGTGCAGAGCGTCTGGGCGTAGGCCAGCGATTCATCCGCCTGCCGCAGCTCCCGCACGGCCCAACGCGCCTGCGCCCGGCACACCTCGGTCTGCTCCAGCGGAGCGTCGTTCTCCCAGGCGGCGCAGTAGGCCTCCAGCTGGGCGGGGTAATCCGGCAGAGTGCGCAGAAAATCATACATACGGCCGATGGCCTCCGCCGCCTCCTGATCCGACCGGCTTCGGCCGAGAAGGTCCGCAAAGCGGCAGAAGTTCTCCTGCCGGTAGGCCGCCTCCAGCGTGTCGGCCATGGCCTGTTCCCTCAACGTAAGCAGGCCGCCCTCATCGCCGGTGGTAAAATCCGGCGGAATGTCCAGCGCGCGGAACTGCTGGCGCAGCAGCTTGATGCAGAAGGCGTCGATGGTGCAGATGTCCGCCCGGCCCAGCATCATCTGCTGGCGGCGCATCCAGTGCAGCTGCGGGCTGCCCGCCGGGGTCTGGGCCAGCCGGGCGTTCAGCTTTTTGGCCAGCCGCGCCCGAAGCTCGGCCGCCGCCGCGTTGGTAAAGGTCACGATCAGCAGCTGCTCGGCGGGCACCGGGTCGTTTTCCTGGCACATCAGGCCCACCGCCCGCTCGGTCAGCACGGCGGTTTTGCCGCTGCCGGCCGCCGCGCTCAGCAGCAGCGCCCCGCCCCGGTCGGTGATGGCCGTCTCCTGGGCCGGGGTCCAGCGGGGGGATGTCAGTTGTCCCATTCCACGTTCTCCTTTTCCATAAACAAATCCTTCTTTTCCTCCGGGCGCTCCCGCTCGTGCTCGCCGTCCACATGGCCGCACACGCTGCGGTAGGGGCACCAGGCCTTGCAGCCGGTCATCCCCTGCTTATTCTGCCGCGGGCAGGCAGTGATCTGCCCCGCATACAGCCGTTTTGCCATGGAGACGATCAGCTCCTGCAGATACGCCTCGATGTTTTCCAGCTGCTTGCGGTGAAGTGTCACCCGGTGGTTGCCCTTCCGCCAGGCTTCCTGCTGGCTCTCGGTGGCGCTGGCCTTTTTCATGGCGGCCTGCTTTTCCGGGGTGAGGGGCAGTTCCTCCTCCCCTTCCCGCTCCAGGATCATGCCCTGCTTTTCGTACACAAGGCCGCCGCCCTCTTTCATGGCCTTTGCCCGGCCCTCGTCCTTGGGGGCGGGGTCCACCATCAGGTACTCCACCTCCTGAAACTCACCCGCGTGCCCCTTCACAAGCGGCCACCGGGCGGTGAGGGTGAACAGATACAGCAGCATCTGGCACTCCTCGCCGGTGAGCACATCGGTCAGGCTGAATTTTTTGGTGCCGGTCTTGTAGTCCACCACCCGCAGCCGGTCGGCCGCGCCGGTCGGGCCGTTCTGCACGTCCACCCGGTCGATCTTACCGATCACCTTGACCGCGTGCTCCTCGTCCACCGGGAAGGTCAGCGGCGGCACCTGGCCCGCCTGCTCGCCGATGCCCAGTTCAAAGGCCGTCGGCTCATAGGGGTCCAGCAGAAGGTCCTGCTGCAAAAACCACAGCAGCTTTCCGGCGCTGCGGGCCATACGGGCCGCCAGGTAGCGCAGCTGTGCCCCCGGCTCGGGGATGTTCTCTTCCACGAAGCGGGCGGCCAAACGGGCGGCCAGGCGCTCCAGCCCCGGCTCATCCAGGTCGTAGAAGTCCGGCTCCTGCAGGGCCTTTTCCAAAATGTAATGGATCATGGTGCCGCCCTGGGCCGGGTCCATGCGGGCGGGTTTCTGGGGCCTGATGTGCAGCACATATTCCATATAATAGGCAAATTGGCATTGGCAGAAGCTGCGCAGCTGGCTAGCGGAGAGCCGCAGCTCCTTACCCAGCAGCGCCTCAGCGGCCGCCGGGCGCTCCACATGGAAATTCGCCTCACGGCCTGCCTGCTCCATCCGGTCCAGCAGCGGCCCCTCGCGCTCTTCCAGCGCCTGCTTCAGGGTGGCCCGCAAAGGGCTTTGCTGCTGCCAGACCTCGCCCAGCCGGTCCAGCGCCATCTCCGGGGTCAGGCAGCGGTCCGCCTCGGTCAGCGGCGGGGCGGGCAGGCCCTCAGGCGGCAGCGGCAGGGCGCTGGTAACGGGCAGGCCGCCTGCCCCCTCGGCCCAGCTGAGCCACAGCCCGCGGCCCGCCGCCGTGAGCGCCTTGTAAAAGCTCACATTTTCCCGGATGACCCGGTTTTCAAACCGGTCGGGCAATTCAAAGCGTTCCTCCTCCGGCAGGGCCGCCGCCATGCGCAGCAGCTCGTCCCGGTCCGCATGGGTCAAAAGGCCCGTGTCCCCCGGTGCGCGGGGGAATTCGCCTTCCGCCAGCCCCATCACAAAGCAGTATTCCGGCCCGGCCAGGCGCATTTTGCCCGCGCTGGTGAAGATCACCGCGTCCAGCGTCTGGGGAATGTGCCCCAGGTCGGTGCTGCGCAGCAGCAGCGCCAGCATCTCGTCGTACTCGGCCGCCTCCAGCGTCTCCCCTTCAAACAAAACCGCCATCTGGTCCAGCACGTTCATGGTCACATTCCACAGGCGCAGAGTCTCGGCGCTCTCGGCCAGGCGGCCCGCCGCCTCCAGCTGCTTGGCCAAGGCAAAGTCGGCCCGGCCCGCGTCCAGGCGCTCCATAGTCTGGTAAAGGCATTTGGTCAGCGCCGGGGCATCCAGCCCCTTTGCGGTTTTCAACAGTTCCTCCAGGCGGGGAATGAGCCGTGCCCGGGCCGCCTCAGCCAGTTCCAGCTGCTGCCGTTCTTCCGCCCGCAGCGGGCCGCCGCCGAATCCCGAGGGGTTCCGGTCAAAGGGGGCGCGCCAGTTGGCGGCGGTGAGCGTCCAGGTAAAGGCATAGTTTTCCAGGGCGCACAGCTGCTGCTCCGAAAGGCCGCACAGCCCGGTTTTTGCCACAGCCAGCACCCGCTCGGTGGTCAGGCCGCCCCGCAGCACGCCCAGCAGCCCCCGCACCAGCTGGGCCGGCGGGGCCAGCTGGGCCGTGGTGGCTTCGTCCACAAACAGAGGAATGTTCGCCCGGGCAAACTCGGTGCGAACCAGGCGCAGATAATCCCCGCTTTCCCGGCAGATGACCGCCATCTCCCGGTAGCACACGCCCTGGCGGGCCAGCTTTTGAATGGCGGCCGCCACCGCCCGCACCTCGTCCTCCCGGTCCGGGGCCTTGTACAGGGTCACGCCCGGCCAGACGGCCGGGCCCTCCTCGCCGGTCAGCGCACGGCCCAGCGCCGCCAGCCCCGGGGCGTTCCGGTGGCGCAGATCCTCGGTCAGCACCCGGGGAGCGTCCGCCCGGCAGCCCGCCTGGGCCGCCAGCCGCAGCAGCCGCGCCGCCACCTGCTTGGCCCCGCTGAACAGCCCCATGCCGCCGTCATAATCCGTCAGCCCGTCGGCACAGAGGGTCACCGTCACATCAGATGTGGCCAGCATGGCCCGCAGCAGCGCCTGCTTGGCGGAATCAAAGGTGTCAAACTCGTCCACGAATACAGCCCGGCCGAGGAAGAACTCCGGGTGTTCCGCGGCCTTTTGGGCAGCCAGCTCCACCCGGTCGCCCGGGTCCATGGCCGTTTCCTGCAAAAGCGCCTCGTAGGCCGCGTAAATGGCGGCCAGCTCCGCCAGCTTTTCCCGGCCCGGCCCAACCGAAAGCCGTTCCAGCTGGGGGCCGGTCAGCCCGGCGCTCTTCAGCTCGTTCAGGGTCTCGGCGCACTTCTGCAGAAACACCGGGCTGCGCCGGTGGCGGCCATAGTAGGTCACCCGCGGGCCGAGGGCCTCCACGGCCCGGCGCACCAGCACCACCCGGGCGGCATCCGTCACGGTGCGCACCGCCGCGCCGCCGTATTCATCCAGCAGCTTTTCGGCCAGCGAGCTGAAGCTGTAACTGCTCACCCACGCGGAAAGCCCGTCCCCCAGTTCCCGGTAAATGCGCCCCTCGGTGGAGGAGGTGAACTGCTCCGGCACCAGCAGAATGCTGGGCTGCCCGGCCTCGGCCCGGCGGCGGATCTCGTTCATGAGCAGGTTGGATTTTCCGGTGCCGGAAGGCCCCAAAATCAGATGCAGCATGGTGTTTTTCCTCGTTTGCGTTGGTTGATGCGGGCGATGCGCGGTTTGGCATTCTGCCCCGCCTTGCTTTTGCAATTGCGTATATTGATCTTATTCTGTTCTTATTATAGCATCGGCCGAAGCGCAGACGCAAATCTCGAATCCGCACCGCCGCCGCTGCCATTCAGGTCCCCATTTTTCCCGCAAAAATGCCCCCGGGCCGGCCCGCACATTGGGCCGCCCGGGGGCGCACTTTGCTTTTGCCTTTATTTTGTTTTCGGCTTACAGCGCCGCCAGGGCCTCCCAGGTGGCCTTGCCCACCTTTCCGTCCGCCGTCAGCCCGCGGCTGCGCTGGAACTCCTTCACCGCCGTTTCGGTGCTGCTGCCGAAATGGCCGTCTGCCGCAAGGCCCATGCCCAGCCGGTTCAGCTTTTGCTGAATACTGCGCACCGTTGCGCCGGAAGCGCCCCGCTTTATGATGCAGCCCGGGTAGATTTCCCCTTCCCCGTGCTGGGCGGCATAGGCCTCATACAGGGCGTCCCAGGTGCGCTGGCCCACCTTGCCATCGGCCGTCAGCCCCACGCCGATCTGAAAATACTTCACGGCCCGCTCGGTGTCACTGCCGAAGTGGCCGTCCACCCGCAAGGTCTGAATGCAGGGCCATTTGGTTTTTGGCAGGCCGTTCAGCCAGGTCTGCACCAGGGCCGTGTCCGGCCCGACGGAGCCGCTGCTTACCATGCCGTAATACGCCGGTTGTGCCATACGATCCACACTCCCTTCTCGGGGTGCCGCTGCACCCCGCCGGGTTATCCTATGCCGCCCGCGGCCGGAATGTCCCGGCAGGCGGCGCGCTGCCACAGCTCCAGCAGGGCGAAGCGGATCTCATACTCCCCCACCACCAGGCCCTGCTCGGTGGTGTCCTCATACCCGGCCGGCAGGCTGCCGGCCGCCAGGCACAGTCCCGGGTACAGCACACACCACCAGTTGCGGCCCTCAGCCCGCCCCAGCTCCACCCGCAGAGCCTGATACTGCCCGGCCGGCAGCTGAAAGCCCTCGTAGCGGGTGGTAGGGAAATACTGCCGCACCAGCCGCACCGTCACCGGATAGTGTGCCCCGGCCCGGCTGGCCGCCTGCTGGGCCGTGATCTGCAGCGCGGGCAGGCTTTGGGCCGCCAGGGCGGCGGCCTCGCCCTCGCCGGCGGCCGGGGCAAACAGCGCCCCGGCCTGCTCCAGAATGGCATCCCGCACTCGGTATTTCACCTGAAGATCCTGCCAGCTGTCCCCCGCGGCGCGCACGTGCAGACGAAGGGTATCCCGCCGCACCCGGGCCGCCGTGCGGGCAAAGGGGCTTATCCAGCCCGTGATCCCAACCGCCAGACAAAGCCCGACCAGGGCCGACCGCCGGGCCAGGGCGCCGCGGCCCGCCTCATTTTTTCCGCCCTGTATCACGCAGCTCCGTAAAAAAAGCGCCGCACGCAAACAGCCCATGTACATCTTCTGCTCTCCTTATGCATCCAAATTCTGGATCGATCCGGCAGAAGTATGGGCCGCCGCGGGCGGCGCTATGCTCTTTCCTTCAAAAAAATGCGTCCGGCCCTCTGCATTTTGCAAAAGGCAGGCGTTCCTCAGATGGGCCGGGTGGCCGTTTTCAGCCAGGCAGCTTCTTCCGGGGGCAGCAGCGGAGCGATCTCCCGATACACCCGGGCGTGGTAGCGGTTCAGCCGATCCTTCTCCCGCTCGTCCAGCCCGGCGGGGTCCAGCGCGTCCAGGTCAATGGGGGCCAGGGTGAGGGTCTCAAAGTTCAGGAAGGTACCATACTGGTTCTGCACCGCCTTGCGGCATGCCATCAGGTTCTCGGTGCGGATGCCGAAGGCTCCCTCTTCGTAAAAGCCCGGCTCGTTGGACACTACCATTCCCTCCATAAAGGGGGGCATTCCGTCCATGGCGCGCCAGCGGATGCGCACCGGATCTTCGTGTACGTTCAGCAGGCAGCCCACCCCGTGGCCGGTGCCGTGGTTAAAGTCCAGCCCACGTTCCCACAGGGGGCCGCGTGCCACCACATCCAGCCCGTCGCCGCGGCAGCCCTCCCGGAACTGCACCGCCCCCAGGGCCAGGTGGCTGCGCAGAACCAGCGTGAACATCTCCCGCTCCCGGTCCGTCACCGGGCCAAGGGCAACGGTGCGGGTCACGTCGGTGGTGGCCGCCAGGTACTGGCCGCCGCTGTCCACCAGGAACAAGCCCTTCGGCTCCAGCGGAATGTTCGTCTCCGGCGTGGGGGCATAGTGCACAATGGCTCCGTGCGCCCCGTAGGCTGCAATGGTCTCAAAGCTAGGGCCCAGATAACCCGGCTGCTCTTTGCGCAGCTGCTCCAGTTTTTCGGCGGCCGAACACTCGGTGATCGGCTCCTTGCCCACCCGGTGCTTCAGCCAGTACAAAAAGCGGCACAGGGCCGCGCCGTCCTTCACGTGCGCCCGGCGTTCTTCCTCCAATTCCGTGGGGTTCTTGCAGGCTTTGCGCAGGCGCACCGGGCTTTCCTCGTCCAGAAGCAGCACATCGGCGGGCACGCTGTTCCACAAAGCATCGCCGGCCTGGGCCGCGTCCATCCACAGGGTCGTTCCCCCGGGCAGGGCCTTTACGTAATCGTAGATCCCCTCATAGGGGGCCAGCTCCACCCCATCGGCGGCCAGACGCTTCTGCAGCGCCTCATCAAAGGCCGCGGGCTTGGCAAACAGCAGCACCCGTTCCGGCTCCACCGCCGCAAAGGCCAGCACCACCGGGTTGCAGGCCACATCGTCGCCCCGCAGGTTCAGCAGCCAGGCGATGTCGTCCAGGGCGGGCAGCACCAGACAGTCGGCCTCCTGCTCAGCCATTTCGGCCCGAATCCAAGCCAGCTTGTCGGTGCGGCTTCGGCCGGCGTGGGCTTCATCTAGCTCCCAGGCCGGCCGGCAGGAGCGCGCGGGCCGGTCCGCCCAGATGTCCCCCACCAGATCCAGCTCCCGGTGCAGGATGACCCCGTCCAGCGCCTGGCTGAGTCGCTTCACCTCCGCCGAGGGCAGCACCCGGCCGTCATACCCCAGCACGCCGCCGCGGCTCAGGTGGGTTTCCAGCCACTGGGCCAGCGTGGGCACGCCCGGCTCGCCCATGCGGTAAAGGGTAATCCCGGTGCCCTCCAGCTGGCGCGCCGCCTGAATAAAATAGCGGCCGTCCGTCCACAAACCGGCCTCCATCCCCTGCGGGGTGCAGGCCACCGCCGCAGTGCCTGCGCTGCCGGTAAACCCGGTCAGCCAGGCGCGGCAGTTGTAATAGTCGCCCGCATATTCCGAAGAGTGATCGTCTCCGGTGGGAACGAGATAGACATCCACCCCTTCTTCTTCCATACGGCGGCACAGCGCCGCCAGCTTTTCCGGAACTGTCATATTCAAACGCCTCCTACGCGATTGCTTTCAGGCTTTCACAGCCGCTGCTGAAACAGCACCCGCAGCGGGGTCTTTTTCAGGGCCGCCTGCCAGTTGGTGTGCCAGGTCACCCAGCCCAGAAGCAGGCTCAGGGCAATGCCCAGCACCACATCCACCGCCGAGTGCTGTTTCAGAAACATGGTGGAAAGGCAGATGGCCACCGTAACAACAAAATTGGCGGCCTTGAGCCAGCCCTTTTTGCCCAGGCTCTCGCTGCGGCGCACCGCCAGTTCCACCGCCACTGTGCTGGAAACATGAATGGACGGGCATACGTTGGTGGGCGGGTCAAAGCCCTGCAGCGCCGCCACCAGCCGGGCCGCCCAGTTGGTCTGGGTGATCTCCACCCGCAGATCCAGCCCGTTGGGCCACACCAAATACACCAGCAGGCAGAAGGTCATGCCCGTGAACATGAGAAAACTCAGATCTAAAAACGCTTTTTTGTCCCGGAACATGAAGTAGATCAGCGAGCCGGGCATCACCAGAAACCACAGACAGTACGGGATGATGAACCACTCGCAGAAGGGGATAACGTCATCCAGTGCGCAGTGGATGATGTGCAGGTCCGGCCGGTGAATCTGTTCCAGGCTGAAAAACGCAATGAGATAAAACACAAAATACAGCATCGCCAGGCAGTGGGGGTTATTTTTTACCCACTGCACCGGGGCGCCGGTTGACTTGACGGTTTTGTTCAAGATAAAGTTCTCCTTTTTATAAGGTGATCCGCATGGATTCTGTCGGTTTTTATTATAGCGGCTCCGCCCCCTTCGCACAAGATATACCCTTGCGTCCAATGGGTTTCAACCGTATAATAGAGACGTTCTGACTTTGCCGCGGTTTTGCGGCAAAGTACACTGCATTCCCATCGTCTTTGAGCCGTTGTTTTATAAGGAGTTTTTCATGCAAGCGAACGCACTGCGGGCTGCCTTCCCCCGCACTCTGCCGGTGATGACCGGCTATCTGTTTCTGGGCACTGCCTTCGGCGTGCTGCTGCAGCAGGCAGGCTATGGAGTTTTCTGGGCCCTGCTCATGAGCGTCTTTATCTACGCGGGCAGCATGCAGTTTGTCACGGTCGGCCTGCTGGCCGGGCCGTTTGCGCCGCTCTCGGCCATGCTGGTGGCCTTCACCGTCAATGCCCGGCACCTGTTCTACGGTATTTCCATGCTGGGCCGGTTTGAAAAGCGCGGCCCGCTGAAGCCCTATCTGGTCTTTGGCCTGACCGATGAGACCTACTCGCTGCTGTGCGCAGGCGAAGCCCCGGACGGCGTGGACAAGGGCTGGTACGACTTCTTTCTCACCCTGCTGGACCAGCTGTACTGGATTGCCGGCAGCCTGTTCGGCAACCTGGCTGGGGCCGCCCTGCCCTTTGACTCCACCGGCATTGACTTTGCCATGACGGCCCTGTTTCTGGTGATTTTTGTGGAACAGTGGGAAAACGCCGTCACCCACCTGCCCGCCCTCATCGGGCTTGGCGCTTCGGTGCTCTGCCTGCTGTTGTTCGGCGCCGACCGGTTCATTCCCTTTGCCATGGTGGTGATTTTTGCCGGACTGTGCCTGCTGCGCCGCCTGGCCCCCATTGTTCAGGTGCAGAAACCCTCTTCAGAAAAAACGGAGGCCACCCAATGACCCAGACACAAGCCCTGCTGACCATTCTCTTCATCGCGTTTGCCACCCTGCTCACTCGGGCGCTGCCCTTCTGGGTGTTTCACGGCCAGCCCTCGGCCTTTGTGCGGTATCTGGGGGTGGTGCTGCCGGGGGCGGTCATCGCCATGCTGGTGGTGTACTGCTTCAAGGCGGCCACCCCGCTGGTGTGGCCCCATGCCTTGCCCGAGCTGATTGCCGGGGCCTACGTGGTTCTGGTGCATCACTGGAAGCACAACCTGGTGCTGAGCATCGGCGGCGGCACTGTGCTGTACATGCTGCTGGTTCAGCTGGTGTTTGCCTGAGCCGGCTTTTGCAAACCGTTTTCAAAACCGCCCCGCCCATCGGGGCGGTTTTGTTGTTTCGGCGGATGCTGTGCATAGTTCCGCCCATTTCGGCCACACTAGCCCCAAGGGCGGCCTTTCGGACCGTAGAAAAAGGAGGAAACGGCATGGAGACCTTTTATAAAGTGTGTGTGATCCTGCTGATCATCGGCGGCGTGAACTGGGGCCTTGTGGGGCTGTTCAGCTTTGATGCGGTGGGCTGGCTGCTGGGCGGCAGCGCGTCCCTGCTCTCCCGCATCGTGTTCACCGTGGTGGGCGTGGCAGCCGTGTGTGCCATTCCGGGCCTGTGCGGTGCCGGCGGAAACAGCCAGACCGGGGCTGAATAAACTTTTCCAAAAAATTTCAAAAAAGCTCTTGCATTTTTCAGGATGCCCTGCTATAATAATCAAGCAGTCACCGATACGGGCGGTTAGCTCAGCTGGTAGAGCACCTGCTTGACGTGCAGGGGGTCAGGGATTCGAGTTCCTTACCGCCCACCAAAAAAAGGCGTTACATCGTAAGATGTGACGCCTTTTCTTTTTGTTTGCGCGCCGGTTTGCGCGATGTGTGGCCGTGAGGTAAGGCCTGTGCCGCGCTTTACGGGCTTTTTGTCGGTTCGCCCAACCGGGCCGCTTCCGGTGCCTGGGCAATATCGGTGATGCTGGGAATTTTGTTTTTCACATCTTCGCGTTTCATGGCGGAAAACTTATACTTCGGTTTTGCAGAGCATATTTTCAAGGGCGTTGGATGCAGTGCAATCATTCTCTTTCAATGCGTGGGTATAGATGTTCATGGTTGTAGAAGCCTGTGCATGACCCAAGCGGTTGGACACGGTACGGACATCTTGATGTGCGGCGATCAGCAAGGTAGCTGAGGTATGCCGCAGTCCGTGATAGGGAATCATAGGCAGTTTGTCGGTTTCGTTCTTGTTGGCGTTGTAGTGGCGCAGAAGATCCTGCAAGGCACTGTAGGGCGTGTAGTAGCTCATCATAGTGCCGTTGTCCTGGGTGAATATCCAGTTGCCCCCTTGCCAATAAGCCCCGACTTTCTAACGGTAGCGGGTCTGCTCATTTTTCTTCATCAACAAATTCGAACAAGTCCTCAACAGTCACATGGAATACTTTTGCAATATCCATAGCCAATTTAAGGGACGGATTATATCTGCCATTTTCAAGGTGAACGATTGTTTCTCGTCTTGCACCAACAAGCTCTGCTAGTTCGCTTTGTTTATATCCTGCCCGCTCACGATATTCTTTGATTTTTGTAACAAGAGCCATATCATACCCCCTTGCTGTCTATAATCACAAACATCAATGTCCGAATGATAGATAAAATAAAAATAGACAAAACAATAATCCATCCAATCATTCCCATATTGATAGCATTAACATGACTAAGAATAGCACAGCCCCAAGCAACTACAACCATAACAGCAACAAAAATCTTCAAACAAAATGAGTCACACCGTTTCAAGTTTCGCTCTGCCATTTCATCAACACCTTCCTTTTTGTATTTCTTAATTCTCATTTGCTGAAATGCAAAAAAAACAGCAAGAAAACAGGCAAGTACATGCTGTAAAGTTGGATACCAGTCTTTCCAATCTGTTCTTGCCCACATCCAGTAGTAAGATACAAGAATGATTGCGTAGATTATTTTTGTTCCAACAATTTCTCTTAAAGATACTTTTTTATTCATTTTTCTTTCCCTCTGTGTTATATATTTCGCACTTGCGATGTTATAAATATATCACTCCTGCTTGCGTATGTCAATCGGGAAAGTGAAATATTTTTAACTTTCGTTTTTCGGAATAGGGGCTGCCGTCAATCAAATTCTTGTGTGTTACTTTACCGCACATGAGCATCCTTTTCCGGTATGCAACCACGGCTTTGTGGCGCTGTTTTGAGCGGGGTACGCACTGCCCGCCGCGATGGTGCACACGCCGCCTTCATGCGGACAACGGAAAATATAAGAATAAACGCAATCCAGCTTTTTACACGCACTTATTTTTCTTCTTTTTGCACGTATTCGCTGAGGCAATACAATTCACATCAAAAGGGCCGGGCCTCAAATCGGTCCGACCCTTTCTCTCTTTCCATTTTTTTGACGGCTGATGCAGTCAGGCGTTTCCTCACCCGCCGGGCTTACACCAGCCCCAGCCACCGGGCCGCCATGCACAGCCCATAGCACACCGGCTGATGCACCACATACACCGGCAGACACAGCCGCCCCAATGCGCTGAATACCGGAACCTTCCGCTGCAGCGGCTTCCAGCTTCGGATGAGCAGCCACAGATAATACCCCACCCAGAACAAAAACAGCCAGGGCAGCAGCGGGAAGTAATAGCTGGAATAAAATCCCGCCGGGGGAAAGCCGAGAACCGCCGTCCAGCGGGAGGCGTACAGCCAGCCGGGCAGATTCACCCGCAGGCCGGGCCAAAGCCGCAGCCAGCCCTGCTGCGCCGGGTAGGCCGCCCAAAACAGCCACAGGCTCAGCCCCACCCCCGGCACCGGGGGCAGCTTTTTCAGCACCGGCTCGGCCAGATGGGTCAGCAGCGTGGCGCAGCCCAGCAGGCTGAGTACACCAAACCACACGGCCTGCTCCGGCATGATCAGCAGGGTAACCGCCGTCACCCCTGTGCCCACTGCGTTCAGCAGCAGGCTGTGGTAAAGATGCCGCCGCCCCAGGTGAAAGGCCATGCCGCTGACCAGGTTGAAGGTGCAGCAGATGAACCGCTCCCACCAGAACACAGACGGCAGGGTCGGCCAATCGGCCCGGCCTGCAAACAGCACAAACCAGTCAAAGCAGAAGTGAAAGGCCACCATATGCACCAGCACAAAGCCGCGCACCGCGTCCAGCATATGGTAGCGCGGCCGGATGGGGCTTTCCGGGGTAGTTGCAGGCATAAAGTCTCCTTTCCGGCGCACCGAAACTCAGTTCTTCAGGGCCTGCATGGGGGCCGGAATGCGGCCGCCCCGATGGATGAACACATCGGGCTTCCAGGTGCTGATGGGCATAATGGGCGCGTAGCCCAGCAGGCCGCCGAAGTCCAGCGTATCGCCGGCCTTGTGCCCGATGGCGGGGATCACGCGCACCGCGGTGGTTTTGCTATTCACCATACCGATGGCCGCTTCGTCGGCGATCAGCGCGCCGATCACCTCCGGGGTGGTATCGCCCGGAATGACCACCATATCAATGCCCACGCTGCACACCGCGGTCATGGCCTCCAGCTTTTCAATGCTCAGGCTGCCGCAGGTGGCCGCCTTGATCATGCCGTCGTCCTCGCTCACGGGAATGAATGCGCCGGACAGGCCGCCCACGTGGTTCGAGGCCATCACGCCGCCCTTTTTCACCGCGTCGTTCAGCAGCGCCAGGCAGGCGGTGGTGCCGCAGCAGCCGCAGCTCTCCAGGCCCATCTCCTCCAGAATGTTGGCCACGCTGTCGCCGATGGCCGGGGTGGGGGCCAGGCTCAGGTCAATGATGCCGGCGGGCACACCCAGCCGTTCGCTGGCCAGATTGGCCACCAGCTGGCCCAGGCGGGTGATCTTGAACGCCGTGCGCTTGACCAGCTCGGCCACCTCGTCCAGCGGGGCGTCCTTGGGCAGCTTGGCCAGGGCGGCGCGCACCGCGCCGGGACCGGAAACGCCCACATGAATCTCACAGTCCGGCTCGCCCACGCCGTGGAAGGCGCCCGCCATAAAGGGGTTGTCCTCCGGGGCGTTGCAGAACACCACCAGCTTGGCCGCGCCCATGCACATATTGTCGGCCGTGCGGGCGGCGGTGTCGTGCACAATCTGGCCCATCAGGCGCACCGCGTCCATGTTCAGGCCGCTTTTGGTGGAGCCGATGTTCACGCTGCTGCACACCAGGTCGGTCTGGGCCAGCGCCTCGGGAATGGCGCGGATGAGCCGCTCATCCCCGTTGGAAAAGCCCTTGTGCACCAGCGCGCCGAAGCCGCCGATGAAGTTCACGCCCACTTTTTTGGCCGCCGCATCCAGCGTCTTTGCGTAGTCCACCGGGTCTGCGTCCGGCGCGGCCCCCAGCAGCATGGCAATGGGGGTCACGCTGATGCGCTTGTTCACGATGGGAATGCCGTATTCCCGGCTGATGTCCTCCACCACCGGCACCAGACGGGCCGCCTTGGTGGTGATTTTGTTGTAAATCTTCTCGCAGGCCCGCTTCGGGTCGGGGTCGATGCAGTCCAGCAGGCTGATGCCCATGGTCACGGTGCGCACGTCCAGATTTTCGGCGGTGATCATCTCAATGGTTTCAAGAATGTCGCTGGTGTTGATGATACCCATGGTTCTGTTCCCCCTCCCGGCTCAAATGCGGTGCATGGCGTCAAAAACTTCCTGCCGGGTGATGTTCACCTGCATTCCCATCTCTTCGCCTGCCTTGGCAAAGCGGGCACGCATTGCATCATGGCTCACATTGCACTTTTCCAGATTGACCAGCATGATCATGCAGAACAGCTCCTGCATAATGCTCTGGGTCACATCCTCGATGTTGATGTTCAATTCGCTGCAAACGCCGCTTACTTTGGCAACAACGCCCACGGTGTCCCGGCCTACAACGGTGATGACTGCTTTCATCGGTACGTTCCCTCCCATATCAACCCGCGCCCGCCGGGCAAATCGGCGGCCTCTCCGCCCCCGGCGCATTCCGGCGCTTGCGGCGGGGGCTGCCGTTGTTCGGCATCCCCGCCCTGGAAATGCCTTTATTATAGCAGATTTGCCGCTGTGTGGTTGCCATTCTGCCGATTTTTTTTTATAATAGTAGTATCTATTCTGCCGCGCCTGCCCATTGCAGAAAAGGGCGCAGGTTCGCGGCAGGCATCATCCGGAACAGCGGCCCGGCCGCCGAACCCGACACGGAATGTACAGAAAGGACCTTTACCATGGAACAGCTTTTGAAATTGTTGGAAAACAACGCCCGCCTCACAGAGGATGATCTGGGCGCAATGCTGGATAAAACTCCCGCACAGATCCACGAGATGATGGAGCTGGCACGGGCAAAGGGATACATCCGGGGCTACAAGACCCTGGTGAACTGGGAAAAGTTCAGCGCGGCAAAGGTACAGGCGGTGATCGAGCTGTGCGTCACCCCCAAAAAGAGCCACGGCTTTGACGCAATTGCCGCTACCATCGCCGCCTTTGACGAGGTGGAGAGCGTGCTTTTGATGAGCGGCGGCTACGATCTTCAGCTGGTCGTCAGCGGCCGCAGCTTCCAGGAGGTGGCCCTGTTTGTGGCCAAGCGTCTCAGCCCGCTGGACGATGTGCGCTCCACCGCCACCCATTTCGTTCTGCGCACCTACAAGAAGGACGGCGAAATGTTCCTGGATGAAGATCCCGATGAAAGAGAGACGGTACTGTGATGAACTACGATAAAATTATCGCCACCGCTGCCCAGGAGATGCGCGCTTCCGGCATCCGCAAGTTTTTTGACATTGCGGCCGAAATGAAGGACTGCATCAGCCTGGGCGTGGGCGAACCGGATTTTAAAACACCCTGGGCGGTGCGCGACGCAGGCATCCGCAACCTGGAAATGGGCCAGACCCGCTACACCTCCAACTCCGGCATGAAGGAACTGCGCACCGAGATCTGCAAGTACCTCGACCGGCGCTTTGGCCTGCACTACGACCCGGACAGTCAGGTTCTGGTGACGGTGGGCGGCAGCGAAGCCATTGACATCGGCATCCGCGCCTTGGTCAACCCCGGCGACGAGGTCATCCTCCCGGAGCCCTGCTATGTGTGCTACGACCCCATCACCCACCTCACCGGCGGCAAGGTGGTGAGCATTCCCCTGCAGGAAAAGAACCAGTTCCGCCTCACCGCCGAGGAGCTGAAGGCAGCCATCACCCCCCGCACCAAGATGCTGATCCTGCCCTTCCCCTGCAATCCCACCGGCGCGGTGATGGAAAAAGAGGACCTGGAGGCCATTGCCGAGGTGCTGCGCGGCACCGACATCATGGTGCTGAGCGATGAAATCTACGCCGAACTGACCTATGGGGCCGACCGGCACGTGAGCATTGCCAGCCTGCCCGGCATGGCGGAGCGCACCATCGTGGTGAACGGCTTCTCCAAGGCCTATGCCATGACCGGCTGGCGGCTGGGCTATGTGGTTGGCCCCGCCCCGGTCATCAAGATCATGACCAAGATCCACCAGAGCTGCATCATGTGCGCCCCCACCACCAGCCAGATGGCCGCCATTACGGCCATGCGGGAATGCGACGACGAGATCGACATGATGCGGGACGAATACAACCGCCGCCGCCGGCTTCTAGTGAAGAGCTTCAATGACATGGGGCTGAGCTGCTTCGACCCCAAGGGCGCATTTTATGTGTTCCCCTGCATCAAGTCCACCGGCATGACCAGCGACGACTTCTGCAAGGAGCTGCTGTATAAAAAGCGCGTGGCCATTGTGCCCGGCACCGCCTTCGGCGAGTCCGGTGAGGGGTACGCCCGCGTGAGCTACGCCTACTCGGTGGAGCATCTGGTGGAAGCCCTGAGCCGCATTCGGGAATTTCTGCAGGAGCTGAAAGAAGGCAAAGCGTGAGCGCCCCGTCCATCCTGGTGCGGTCCATCGCCGGATACGAGGATCAGGCCGCCCTGGATGCGCTGATTGAGGGGCTGTTTGCCGCGCTTCCCGCCGCCGGGCGGATCGGCCCCGGCAAAACGGTGCTGCTCAAGCCGAACCTTCTGGCCAAGCACCCGCCGGAGCACGCCGTGACCACCCACCCCGCCATTGTGCGGGCGGTGGCGCGGGCAGTAAAGCGCCGCAGCCCGGCCCGCATCATTCTGGCGGATTCTTCCGGCGGCGTGTACAACCCGGCCATGATGCAGGCCACTTACAATGTGAGCGGTCTGGCAAAGGTTTGTGCGGAAGAAGGGCTGGAGCTGTACACCGGCTGCAAGTGGGGCGAGCGCGCCGTGGAAAACGGCGTGGCTGCCGAGCAGTTCACCCTCATTGAACCGGTGCTGGAGGCCGATGTGATCATTGACCTGCCCAAGCTCAAAACCCATGTGATGACCGGCTGCACCGCCGCCGTAAAAAACCTGTTCGGCTGCATTCCCGGCCTGCAGAAGGCCGAGTGGCATATGCGCTTTCCGGACCGGGAGCGCTTCGGCCAGATGCTGGTGGACCTGCTCTGCACAGTCAAGCCGGATTTTGCCATTCTGGATGGCATTGTTGCCCTGGAGGGCGACGGCCCTGCCGGGGGCACACCCCACCCCGTCGGCCTTGTAATGGCCAGCGAGGACCTGCCTGCACTGGACCTGGCCGTTTGCCGGGTCATCGGGCTGGACCCCATGCGGGTGCCTTATCTGGCCGCTGCCCACGGGCGCGGCCTGTGCGCCGAAGCCTTTGACCCGGCCTGGGCCGACGGCCCGGTGGAGCCGGTGCCCGGCTTCCGGCTACCTTCCAGCTACACCGGCGGTGAGGGCAGCACCGACTTTGCCCAGCACACCCCCAAGCTGGTGCAGCCGCTGGTAAAGCGCGTGGAGCGCCTGATTGCGCCCCGCCCGGTGGTGGACCAGAAAAAGTGCATTGGCTGCGGCAAATGCGCCGAGATCTGCCCCGGCCACACCATTCAGGTGGGCCGTACCGCCCGCATTCATCCTTCCGGGTGCATCCGCTGCTTCTGCTGCCACGAAATGTGCCCGGTAAAAGCCATTGACGTGCGCCAGCTGCGCCTGTTCCGGCTGTAAACGAGGAGGTTTGTCATGAAGCAAGTGACTGTATTGGCCCCCGCCAAGCTGAACCTTGCCCTGGACGTAGTGGGCCTTTTGCCCAACGGGTACCACGATTTGGATATGGTCATGCAGACCATCACCCTGTACGAGCGGCTGACCCTTCGCCGCGCCGAGGAGGTACAGCTGCGCCTGCCCGGCAGCTGGGTGCCCGTAAATGAGAAGAACACCGCCGTCAAGGCGGCCCGGGCCTTTTTCTGTTACACCGGCCTTGCAGGCGGTGTGGATATGGAAATCGAAAAGCACATTCCCGTGCGTGCCGGCATGGCCGGCGGCAGTGCCGACGCCGCCGGGGTTCTGGTGGGGCTGAACGCCCTGTACGAGGCCCGGCTCTCCACCAGTGAGCTGTGTGCCCTGGGTGCCGGTATCGGGGCAGACGTGCCCTTCGCCCTGATGGGCGGCACCTGCCGGGTGCAAGGCGTGGGCGATTTTCTGAAAGCTCTTCCCCCCTGCCCGCCCTGCTGGTTTGTCATCGCCATGCCCAGCGTGGGGGTTTCCACCCCGGAAGCCTTTGCCCGTTACGACCAGATGGGCAGCCCGCTCCACCCGGATTTGGCCGTCCAGGAGGCCGCCATCCGCGCCGGGGATCTGGCCGCTCTGTGCGCCGCCGCCGGCAACGCGCTGGAGCATTGCAGCGGCGCGAAGGAAACGCCCCACATCCGGGCCATTCTGGATGAACAGGGGGCGCTGGCCAGCCTGATGACCGGCAGCGGTGCCGCGGTGTTCGGCGTGTTCGACCGTGAGGCCAAGGCCCAGGCCGCCCGTGCGGCCCTGCGCCAGCAGTACAAGCAGGTGTACCTGGCCCAGCCCGACCGGGGCGGCCCCCGGCTGGTGTTCGGCCCCCGCAAGCCCTTTGGGCGGCGGCCCGGAAGCCTTGGCAAGGGCGGGCGGAATCCCCGCTGATCCACCGCCTGATTTTTCAACAGCAAAGCGCCCCTGTGCGGCCCTTCCGAAACGCCTTCGGAAGCCGCACAGGGGCGCTTTTATGGTTTTGTCGAACGATCGTTTTTGAAAAACGGTCTTGCTTTTTACTGCTGCTGCAGGTAGCTGATCAGGGCCGGGATCAGCTGCTTTTTGCGGCTGATCACGCCGGGCAGGGTGAACATATTGTCCTTCGCTTCCACATGGAAGGCGCCCGCCATCAGCTCCTCTGCCCCCTTACCGGCGTACAGAACGTCGGTGGACTGATCCAGCACGCTGGTGAACATATAGAACACCATGTCCACCCGCTCGCTCTTCAGGGTCTCCTCCAGATAGGGGCCCAGCAGCGCCTTGGCCTGGTCACGGTTTTTCTCGCTCACATAGCTGCCCTGGCCCACGCCGAAGCGCAGATCGCCGTTGGTGAACACCTTAAAGTCCTGCAGGAACACTTCGCTGGCCGTCTTTCCGGTGAGGTTTTCGCCGGCCTCGAACATCTCGGTGGCCAGCTTTTCCACTTCCACGCCGGCAATCTTCGCCAGGGCGCGGGCTGCGCTCTCATCCAGCGGGGTGCAGGTGGGGCTGCGGAACATCAGCGTATCCGACAGGATGGCGCTGCACAGAATGCCTGCGATTTCCGGGGTGATCTCCACGCCCTGCTCGCCGTACATCTGGTAGATGATGGTGGCCGTGCAGCCCACCGGCTGGTTGCGGAAGTACAGAGGGCTGTTGGTTTCCAGATTGCCCAGGCGGTGGTGGTCAATGATCTCCAGAATGTCCGCCTGTTCAAAGCCTTCCACGGCCTGGGTGCGCTCGTTGTGGTCCACCAGAATCAGCTGCTTGCGCTTCAGATTCAGCAGGTTCCGGCGGGAGATCATACCCTGATACCGGCCCTTCTTGTCCAGCACGGGGAAGTACTGGTGCCGCACCTTGCCCATGGCCGTGCGGGCCTCTTCCACGGGGGTGTTCAGATCAAAGGTCATCAGGTCGTCCTTGATCATGTAATGGCAGATGGGTACGCTCTGGTTGATCAGGCGGGCGGCCTCGTAGGTGTCATAGGGGGTGCTGATGATGGCACAGCCCCGATCGGCGGCCAGCTTCACAATGGTGCGGGACACGGCCGAGCCGATGCACACCACAATGCAGGAGGCCTCCAGCTCAATGGCGCACAGCTGAGTCTCATAGCGGTTGGCCAGAATGACCACGTCGCCGGGCTGCACCATGCCCTCCATGGCGTCCGGGCTGGCCGCACCGATGACGATCTTGCCCTTTTCAAAGCGGTCGTTGGGATCGCCGGTAATCAGGGTGCCGTTCAGGGTACGGCACACCTGGTCCAGGCTGGCATGGGCCGCCGCCAGAACGCCTGCACCGTCCACGTCCATGTTGGCCATGGCCACGTCGGTCAGGGTGATCAGGCCCTCCAGGTGGCCGTCCTGGGTGGTGATAGGCAGCGTGCTGGCGTGGGCATCGCGCATGGTCTCCCATGCGTGGCGCATGGTGGTCTGGCCGTCCACGCCCTCCACCTGGCGGATGTCAATGTCCTGCACCTGGGGGCTTACGTCCAGGCAGCGGCGGGGGGCCTTCATCCGGAAGCGCTTGAGCACATAGGCAGTTTCCTGGTTGGGCTCGCCCGCACGGCAGGCCTCGTACACAGTGCCGTCGCTGGTTTTATTCTTCAGGTTGGCATAGGCAATGGCCGAACAAATGGAATCGGTGTCCGGGTTGCGGTGGCCGATGACCATAACCTTGCCCTTTTCCTGCTGGTTCATGTTTCTTACTCCCTCTCGTTTGCCGGACACTCCCGGCCAAGACGTCAAACCGCGCCGCAGCTGCTCTGCCGCGGCGGGGGAAAGCTCACGTTGATTATAGCATATCTTTTTATTGCACTGCAAGGCGCGGGGCACGATTTTATGCGTTCTTCAGTCAGGTTCTCCGTTATTTCTCAAAGGCCGCCCGGCATGGACAATAATTTCTTCAATTTGCACAAAACAAGCGCTTTCCCAGCGTGGGAAAGCGCCTGCACTCTGTCTTATTTGTCGTTCCATGGCGGGCAGCGCCGCCTGTTTTGGGGCCTGTTTGGCCCTTTGCGCCGCGTTACGCCATGACGTTCCGGGGCGTTCCGTTCAGATACAGCTGCACGTTTTCAAACACCATGTTCGCCCGCAGCACCATGCTCTCCTCGGTAGCAAAGGCCACGTGGGGGGTCAGCAGGGTGTTGGGGGCGCTGCACAGCGGGTGATCCTCCGGGATGGGCGGCTCGGTCTCGAACACATCAATGCCCGCACCGGCAATGCGGCCCGCCTTCAGGGCATCAGCCAGGGCAGCGCTGTCCACCACCGGGCCGCGGGCCGTGTTAATGAGCAGAGCGCCAGGCTTCATGCGGGCGATCATCTCGGCGCTGATCAGCCCCTTCGTCTGAGCAGTGACCGGCACATGAAGGCTTACGATGTCGCTCTGGGCCATCACCTCTTCCAGGCTCCGGTACCGGACGCCCAACTCCAGGGCCTCCTGCTTCTCAGTGCGGCTGTATGCGATGACCTTGCAGCCAAACGCCCGGGCCAGCACCGCCACACGCAGGCCAATGGCACCGGTGCCCACAATGCCGAAGGTCTTGCCGGCCAGCTCAAAGCCCACCAGCCCTGTCTTGGTGCCGCCATGGCGTGCCGCCCCATCGCAGGCGGGAATGCGCCGGGCCAGCCCCAGAACCAGCCCAAACACCAGCTCCGCCACCGCCGTGGTGGAATATCCGGCGCAGTTGCACACCAGAACGCCCCGCTGCCTGCACACCTCCATGGGGATGTGATCCACGCCGGTGAACGCCACGCTGATCATCTTCAAGCGGCTGCACGCCTGCACCACCTGAGCCGGCAGCGGCGAGTTGGCCACCATTAAAATATCCGCATCTTTGGCCCGCTGAATGAGGGTCTCCGGGTCCCATTTGCCGTCCAGCCAGGCGGTAAAGGTATGCCCCTGTTCCTTCAGGGATGCCGCCAGTTCCTCAATGGTCTGCTGCGGCACAGCCAGCCCTTCCAAAAGTACAATGTTCATTGCATCTCGCTCCTTTGGGGTGATGTTGCAAAACCGCTGCCGTCGGCGCTTTGGCACTTCCGGGTGCTCAAACCGGGCCTGCGCGGTTTTCCTTTGTTTTGGTTTTTATTATACTGCCGCGGCGGATGTTTTTCCAGCCCTGGCAGCCCCCCGCCAACACAAAAAAGGCAGCCCCCTCCCTTCCGGCCTGAAACCGGAGGACAGGGGGCTGCCCTTATGATTCACCAGTTCTGAGTGGCGATGAGCGGTGGATTACACCAGCTCAATGATGGCCATCTCAGCGGCGTCGCCGCGGCGAACGCCAGTCTTGATGATGCGGGTGTAGCCACCGTTGCGATCAGCATACTTGGGGCCGATCTCATCGATAACCTTCTTCGCAACAGTCTCCTTGGTGATATAGGCAAACACCTGACGCTTGGAATGCAGATCTTCCTTCTTGCCCAGGGTCACCATTTTTTCGGCCATGGAACGAACTTCCTTGGCGCGGGTGACGGTGGTCTCGATCTTGCCATTCTCAAACAGGTAGGTAACCATGGCGCGCAGCATCGCGTTGCGGCTGTCGCTGGTTCTGCCGAGTTTTCTGGTACCGGGCATCCCGTTTCACTCCTTTGCTGTAATTACTCGTCGTCTTTGGTCAGGCTGAAGCCCAGGGAATCCAGCTTTGCCAGAACTTCCTCCAGACTCTTCCGACCCAGGTTGCGGACCTTCATCATGTCGTCTTCGGATTTGTTGATCAGGTCTTCCACGGTGTTGATACCGGCGCGCTTCAGGCAGTTGAAGGAACGAACGCTCAGATCCAGCTCTTCGATGGTCATCTCCAGAGCCTTCTCCTTGCCGCGGTCATCCTTCTCCACCATGATCTCGGTGCCCATGGTCTCTTCCGACAGGTTGACGAACAGGTTCAGGTGCTCGGTCAGGATGCGTGCAGCCAGGCTGACCGCCTCCTGGGCACTCAGGGTGCCGTCCGTCCAGACCTCAATGGTCAGCTTGTCGTAGTCGGTGATCTGACCCACGCGGGTGTTCTCCACGGCGTAGTTCACCTTCAGGACCGGGGTATAGATGCTGTCGGTGGGAAGAGTGTTCACATCGTTCTTCTCCAGAACAGCCTGCTTGTTGCGCTCGGCAGGCACATAGCCGCGGCCCTTGTCGAAGGTCAGCTCCATGACGAGCTTGCCGTTCTCGCCCAGGGTGGCGATGTGCCAATCGGGATTCAGAATCTCGATTTCATCACTCTGCTTGATGCTGCCAGCCGTCACTTCGCCTTCGCCAGACGCCTCAATGCGGGCGGTGACAGGACCATCGGAGAACAGCTTTGCAGCGATTCCCTTCAGGTTCAGGACAATCTCAGTGACGTCCTCTTTCACTCCTTCAATGGTGCTGAACTCATGCACAACGCCATCGATCTTCACACTGGTAACAGCAACGCCGGGAAGCGACGAGAGAAGGACACGCCGTAAGCTGTTGCCCAAAGTCGTGCCGAATCCACGCTCCAGAGGCTCTACGACGAATTTGCCGTAGCGGCCGTCCGGGCTCAAGGAAGCGGTATCGATTTTGGGCCGTTCGATCTCCATCATAAAAAACCCTCCTAGGTGGGCCGGTCAGAGACCGGCCGTTGTTTCGCGTTCCCTTTGTATCAAGCGGATTACTTGGAGTACAACTCGATGATCAGGTGCTCAGCCACATCGAAGTCGATGTCGCTGCGCTCGGGCAGCCGTTCGACGGTACCCTTCAGGGGATTCTGAGCGTCACGGCTCAGCCAGGCGGGCAGCACCACAACGGGAGCGTCGGCGCCAACCAGCTTGGAGAACTTGGCGGAAGCGCGGCTGCGCTCACGCACTTCGATCACGTCGCCGGCCTTCACCTGGTAAGAAGGAATGTTGACCTTCTTGCCGTTGACGGTGAAGTGGGCATGGTCGACCAGCTGACGAGCATCGCGGCGGGTGGAAGCGTAACCCAGACGGAACACAACGTTGTCCAGGCGGCACTCCAGCATCTGCATCAGGTTGTCACCGGTCTGGCCGGGGCGGCGAACCGCCTCTTCGAAGTAGTGATGGAACTGCTTCTCCAGCACACCGTAGATGAACTTAACCTTCTGCTTCTCCTTCAGCTGGGTAGCATACTCGGACTGCTTCTTGCGGAAGTTGCCCTCGGAGTTGCGGGTGGTAGTCTTCTTGGAGTAGCCCATGACTGCAGGAGAAATGCCCAGTGCTTTGCAGCGCTTGGCGATGGGCTGCGTGTTTTTAGCCATAATTCAAATTCCTCCTTCAATCAGATGCGGCGGCGCTTCGGGGGGCGGCAGCCGTTGTGGGGGATGGGAGTGACGTCCTTGATCATGGTCACTTCCAGGCCGGTGGCCTGCAGTGCACGGATCGCAGCCTCACGGCCAGCGCCGGGGCCCTTCACGTACACTTCAACGGTCTTCATGCCATGCTCCATCGCGACCTTGGCAGCAGTCTCTGCGGCGGACTGGGCAGCGAAGGGAGTGCTCTTGCGGGAACCACGGAAGTTCAGACCGCCGGAGCTGGCCCAAGAAACGGTGTTGCCCTGAGTATCCGTAATGGTAACAATCGTGTTGTTAAAGGTACTCTGGATGTGGGCAGCGCCGCGCTCGATGTTCTTGCGCTCACGCTTTTTGGTGCGGACAGCGCCTTTTTTAGCAGCAGCTTTGGTTGCCATTTCTGTTCCTCCTTATGGTTACTTCTTCTTGTTGGCGACAGTGCGCTTCGGACCTTTGCGGGTACGGGCATTGGTCTTGGTGCGCTGGCCGCGAACGGGCAGACCCTTGCGATGACGCACACCGCGGTAGCACTGGACTTCAACCAGACGCTTGATGTCCAGAGCAACATTGCGGCGCAGGTCGCCTTCCACCATAATGTTGTTCTTGTCGATATAGTCGCGGATCAGGGCCTCTTCATCAGCGGTCAGGTCCTTCACACGGGTATCGGGGTTGATACCGGTAGCCGCCAGAATCTGATCAGCAGTGCTGCGGCCAATGCCGTAGATGTAGGTCAGACCGATCTCGATCCGCTTCTCACGAGGCAGATCAACGCCAGAAATACGTGCCATTGTAGCACACCTCCATAATCATCCCATGTCAATGTCGGGGCCTGCGCCGGGACTCTACGCACTCGGCCCCCCTGCGTCGATCTGGGCGCTTAGCCCTGACGCTGCTTATGCTTGGGGTTTTCGCAGATGACCATCACGCGGCCTTTGCGCTTGATGACCTTGCATTTTTCGCAAATCGGTTTCACGGAAGGTTTAACCTTCATGATGCTGAACCTCCTTTAAGTGGCGCTTTACTTGGAGCGCCAGGTGATGCGCCCCTTGGTCAAATCGTAGGGCGACATTTCCAGTGTAACCTTGTCACCGGGAAGGATGCGGATGAAATTCGTCCGCAGCTTGCCGGAGATATGTGCCAGCAGCCGATGGCCGTTTTCCAGCTCCACCCGGAAGGTGGCGTTGGGCAGGGCCTCAACCACTTTGCCTTCTACCTCGATGACATCTTCTTTAGACAAGCTCGTAGCCTCCTCTGAGTTTTAGATCGGGCTCGCCGCATCGTAGGCGGCGATGGCCTCTCGGAGCTGTTGGTCGTCGGTCAGCGCCTCACTGTGCAGAACAGTGGCCGTCGGCGTCAGGTGCATGAGCTTCTTGCGCTTGGGGTGCGCCAGAGGGCGCGTGGCCCCATCACTGAGAAGCAGCAGCTGACCTTCCTGAGCCAGCACCGCAAAGGTGCGTTTCCTGTCCCGCCCGGCTTTCGAGCGAACCAGCTGTCCTTTTTGCAGGTGCATCAGGGTTCCTCCCAGCCGATGGTGAGGATCTCCGGCCCGCCAAGCAGGATGGCGATGCTGTGCTCAAAGTGCGCAGCCAGCCCTCCGTCTGCCGTCACGACCGTCCATCCATCGGATAAGGTCTTCACGGAGTGGTGCTTCTGGTTGACCATGGGCTCGATGGCAATGGTCATGCCATTGACCAACCGGACACCGTGGCCCGCATGCCCGTAATTGGGCACCTCGGGGTCCTCGTGCAGTTCCTTGCCCACACCGTGGCCCACAAAGCTGCGCACCACAGAGAAGCCGTTCTCCTCCACGTAGGACTGCACCGCATGGCCAATGTCGCCCACACGGTTGCCTGCCACGGCCGCGGCAATGCCGCGGTGCAGGCTTTCCTTGGTCACATCCATCAGGCGCTGGGCTTCAATGTCTACCTTTCCGCAGGGGAAGGTGCAGGCATTGTCGCCGTTGAAGCCATTGATGGCGGCCCCGGTGTCGATGCTGACAATATCGCCCGGCCGGATCTGGCGGCTGTGGCTGGGAATTCCGTGAATCACCTCATCGTTGATGCTGATGCAGGCGGTTCCGGGGAAGCCGTACAACCCCTTGAAGTTGGGGCGCGCCCCATGCCGTTTGATATAGTCGTAGATGATTTTGTCCAAATCGGCGGTGGTCATGCCGGCCTCAATGGAGCGGCCGCCCAGTTTCAGCGCTTCCGCACTGATCTGGCAGGCACGACGCATCTTAGCCAGTTCCTGAGCATTCTTTAACTGGATCACGGTTACGCCTCCAGTGCCTTCAGGATCGCAGCGGTGGTACCTTCAATGGTGTCGCTGTCGATCACAGCAAGCTTGCCGCGCTGGCGGTAGAAACCAACCAGGGGCTCGGTCTGCTCATGGTAGACCTTCAGTCGATCCAGCACGGTGGCGGGTTCATCATCCTTGCGGACGATCAGGCTGCCGCCGCAGCGGTCACAAACGCCAGGCTTGGCGCTGGGCTTGAAATCCACATGGTAGGAAGCGCCGCAAGCGCTGCATACCCGGCGGCCGCCCATCCGCTGAATGATTTTGTCGTCGGCCACTTCGATGTCCAGAACCTTGTCGATCTGAACACCCATCTTCTCGAGGGCTTCGGCCTGGGCAACCGTGCGGGGCATACCGTCCAGAATGAAGCCGTTCTTGCAGTCGTCTGCGGCCAGACGTTCCTTGATGATGCCGATGATCACCTGATCGGGCACCAGCGCGCCGGAGTCAATGTAGCTCTTGGCTTTGACGCCCATCTCGGTGCCTTCCTTGACGGCGGCCCGAATAATGTTGCCGGTGCTGATGGCGGGGATGCGAAGTTTATCGCAGATGATCTCCGCCTGCGTGCCTTTGCCGGCGCCGGGGGCGCCTAACAGAATCAGATTCATTGCATATTCCCCTTTCACATGAGTACTTGTTTCAGGGATTACTCAAGGAAGCCCTTGTGGTGACGCATGAGCATGTAGCTCTCCAGGCTGCGGCTGGTGTCCAGCGCAACGCCCACCACGATCAGCAGGCTGGTACCGCCCAGCTGAATGGACACACCCAGCAGATTGCCCAGCAGAATGGGAAGAATCGCGATCACGGCCAGGAACAGAGCGCCCACCAGGGTGATCTTGCCCAGCGCCTTGGTGATGAAATCACTGGTCGGCTTGCCGGGACGGATGCCGGGGATGGTACCGTTGTTCTGACGCAGATTGTTGGCGATCTCCACGGGGTTGTACTGAATGGCCACGTAGAAGTAGTTGAAGCCGATGATCAGCAGCAGGTAAATCACCGCGTAAACCACGCTGGTGTAGTTGAAGGTGTGGAAGAAGGCATACCAGAAGGGGTGCGTTGCCTGGTCCACATTCAGGAAGCCGCCGATCATGCTGGGAATACCGCACAGAGCGCTGGCAAAGATGACGGGCATCACGCCGCTCATGTTCACCTTAATGGGAATGAAGCTGGCCTGACCGCCGTACATCTTGCGGCCCACCACTCGCTTGGCGTACTGAACGGGGATGCGGCGCTCGGCGTTGGTCAGAACGACCACAAAGAGCACCGCAGCCAGAGCCAGAACCACCAGCAGAGGCAGGAACACATAGTACTGAGGCTTACCGGAAGCAGCCATGGTCAGCATACCGCGAACGGTGGTGTATAGGCTGCTCCAGCGGGAGACGATGCCGGTGAAGATCAGCAGCGAAATGCCGTTGCCGATGCCCTTGGAATCGATCTGCTCACCCATCCAGGTGATCAGCTGAGAACCAGCGGTGAAGGTCAGGATAATGACCACGGCGCTGAACCAGCTCTCCCAGCCGGAAGTATAGTGCAGGGCGCCCATACGGCGCAGGATGAAGTAGTAACCGATGGACATCACAAATGCGATACCCATAGCGGTGTAGTGGGTGATTCGGGTAATCTTGCGGCGGCCCTCTTCGCCCTCCTTCGCCAGATTCTCCAGAGCCGGAATGGCCACCGTGAGAAGCTGGATGATGATGGAGGCGTTGATGTAGGGAGACACGCCCAGTGCGAACACTGCACACTGGCTCAACGCGCCGCCGGACATCATATTCAGATAGCCCAGCATCTCAGTACCACTGAAGAAGGTGCTGAGAACAGCGGGATTGATGTAGGGAACCGTGATGGCGCAGCCCACGCGGAACAGCACCAGGATCAGCAGCGTGTACATCAGCCGCTTGCGAAGATCTTCGATCTTCCAGGCATTCCGAAAAGTCTCAAACACCTCAGATCACCTCGGCCTTTCCGCCTGCCTTTTCAATCTTTTCCTTGGCAGAGGCCGTGTAGGCAGCAGCCTTAACGGTGACAGCCTTGGTCACCTCGCCGTTGCCCAGAACTTTGACGCCGTCCAGCACCTTCTTGATGATGCCGGCGTCCAGCAGAGCCTGGGCGTCGATGACGCTGCCAGCCTCAAACTTCTCCAGGTCGCTCACCTTCACGGTGACGTACTGGGTAGCAAAAATGTTGTTGAAGCCACGCTTGGGCAGACGACGCTGCAGGGGCATCTGGCCGCCTTCGAAACCGGCCTTCTTGGCGCCGGACCGGGCTTTCTGGCCCTTGTGGCCGTAGCCGGCAGTCTTGCCGTTGCCGCTGCCGTGGCCGCGGCCCTTGCGCTTCGCAGCGGTAGAGGAGCCCTCAACAGCCTTCAATTCATGCAGTTTCATGTGCTTGCACCTCCTTGCTGTTTACGCTTCGGTCACAGCGACCAGGTGGCTGATCTTAGCGATCTTGCCGCGGGTAGCTGCGTTGTCGGGCTGAATGGTGTTATCACCGATCTTCTTCAGGCCCAGGCTGTTCGCAGTAGCGATCTGGTTCGCGCTGCGGCCAGACAGGCTGCGAGTCAGCCGAATGGTCAGGTTCTTATCTGCCATGATACACACCCTCCTTAACCCAGAATCTCTTTGACATCCTTGCCACGCTTAGCCGCAACGGCCTCAGCGGTGGTCAGGCTGCACAGGCCCTGGAAAGTGGCGGTAACCACGTTGCAGGGGTTGTTGGAGCGCAGGCACTTGGTACGAATGTCCTTAATGCCAGCAGCTTCCAGAACGGCACGCACAGGGCCGCCGGCGATAACGCCGGTACCGGGGGCGGCGGGACGCATCAGAACGCGGCCGGCGCCGTAAGCACCCACGATCTCGTGGGGAATGGTGGTGCCCTTCAGGTTGATGTGGTGCATGTTCTTCTTGGCGGCTTCAATGCCCTTACGGATGGCCTCGGGGACCTCACCGGCCTTACCCAGGCCGAAACCAATGGTGCCCTTGCCGTCGCCGACCACGACCAGCGCGCTGAACTTCATCACGCGGCCGCCCTTAACGGTTTTGGAAACACGGTTGATCGAAACAACCTTTTCGATCATGCCGTCATCGGGTCTCTCGTTTCTCTGCATGGTGGTCTCCTCCTTACAGCTTCAGGCCGCCTTCACGGGCGCCCTCAGCCAAAGCTTTCACGCGGCCGTGATACACGAAGCCGCCGCGGTCGAACACCACATTGGTGATGCCCTTGGCCAGAGCCTTCTCCGCGATCTTCTTGCCGATCTGGTTCGCTGCCTCGATGTTGCCGCCGAAGCCCTCGAAATCCTTGTCCATGGTGGATGCGCTCACCAGCGTCACGCCGGCAACGTCATCAATGATCTGGGCATAGATGTGCTTGGAGGAGCGGAACACGTCCAGGCGGGGGCGCTCAGCGGTGCCGCTGATCTTGCCGCGAACGCGGCGATGACGACGCAGACGAGCCGCGTTCTTGTCAGCCTTATTAACCATAGTCTTTCACTCCTTAACTTATTTCTTGCCTTTGCCGGCCTTGCCCTCTTTGCGGATGATGTGCTCGCCCGCATAGCGGATGCCCTTGCCCTTGTAAGGCTCGGGAGGACGCTTCTCGCGGACTTCCGCCGCGAACTGGCCGACCTTCTGCTTGTCGATGCCCTTGATGATGATGGTGGTGGCATCGGGGACGTCGATCTTGATGTCCTCAGTCTCAGGAACGAAGACCTGATGGGAATAGCCCAGGTTCATCACCAGCTGAGTGCCCTGCTTGGCCACACGGTAGCCAACACCCTGCACTTCCAGCTTCTTCTCGAAGCCGTGCATAACACCTTCCACCATGTTGCTGATGTTGGTGCGGGTCAGGCCATGGAGGCTGCGCGCCTCCTTGTCGTCATTGGGACGGGTAACCAAAATCTCATTGCCCTCGACCTTCACGGTCATCAGAGGATGAAATTTGGAATTCAGGGTACCCTTGGGGCCCTTCACGGTCACGCTGTGCTCGATCTCATCGACCTTAACCTCAACGCCCGCGGGAATGACGATGGGTTTTCTTCCAATTCTCGACATTGTCTTTATGCCCCTTTCTTACCACACAAAGGCCAGCACTTCGCCGCCGACATGGGCAGCGCGGGCAGCCTTGTCGGTCATAACGCCCTTAGAGGTGGAGATGATCGCGGTGCCCAGGCCCTTCATGACCTTGGGCATATCCTCGCAGTTGGTGTAGATACGCAGGCCAGGCTTGGAAACGCGGCGCAGGCCGGCGATGACGGGAGCGCCATTCTCCTGGTACTTCAGGGTCAGCTTGATCATACCCTGCTTGTTGTCCTCAGTCACCTGCATACCCTTGATGTAGCCCTCGTCAACCAGAATCTGGCAGATGGCCTTCTTCAGGTTGGAAGCGGGGACCTCAACAGAAGGGTGTTTGGCAGTGCTGGCGTTGCGGATGCGGGTGAGCAGGTCCGCGATAGGATCGGTGATTTGCATGCCACTAACCTCCTTGATAGGTTCTTGTTTTGTCTGTTCGTACATTTGCCCGGACCGTTGAAAACGCCCCGGGCTTTATTTGTAAAACCGTTGGCGCCGAAGCGCCTTCAGTATTTACCAGCTGGCTTTCTTCACGCCGGGGATCTCGCCCTTATAGGCCAGCTCCCGGAAGCAGATACGGCAAACGCCGTACTTGCGCAGGTAAGCGTGGGGACGGCCGCAGATCTTGCAGCGGTTGTAGGCGCGGGTAGAGAACTTGGCCTCGCGCTGCTGCTTGATTTTCATAGAAGTCTTAGCCACAGTCAAACCCTCCCTTAGTTAGCGAACGGGGCGCCCAGGGCCTTCAGCAGCTCCTTGGCTTCCTCGTCGGTCTTAGCGGTGGTCACGAAGCAGATGTCCATGCCGCGAACCGCGTCGATCTTATCGTAGTCGATCTCAGGGAAGATCAGCTGCTCCTTGATGCCGCAGGCGTAGTTGCCGCGGCCGTCGAAGGAGTTGCCGTTGATGCCGCGGAAGTCACGCACACGAGGCAGGGCAACGCTGAAGAAGCGGTCCACAAACTCGTACATACGCTCACCGCGCAGGGTGACCTTCGCGCCGATGGGCATGCCCTCGCGCAGCTTGAAGTTCGCAACGCTCTTCTTAGCGCGGCAAACCACAGCCTTCTGGCCGGTGATGGTGGCCAGGTCAGCCAGGATGGCATCCATGATCTTGGAGTTGTCCTTGACTTCGCCGCAGCCCACGTTGATAACGACCTTATCCAGCTTGGGAATCTGCATCACGCTCTTATAGCCGAACTTCTTGTACAGGGCGGGAGCGATTTCGCTGACGTACTTATCTTTCAAACGAGCCATTCGTTCTTACCCTCCCTTACAGTTCTGCGCCGCACTTCTTGCAGATGCGGACGTTCTTGCCTTCCTTGACGGTGTGGCCCACGCGGGTGGCCTTGCCGCACTTGGGGCAAACCGGCATGACCTTGCAGGCGTACATGGCGCCCTCGGCCTTCACGATGCCGCCCTGCTCGCCCTGACGGCGAGGCTTGACGTGCTTGGTGACCATGTTGTGACCTTCAACAATGACCTTACCCTCTTTGGGGCTGACAGCCAGGACCTTACCGGTCTGGCCCTTGTCTTTGCCGCTGATGATCATCACGGTGTCGCCGGTTTTAACATGAAGATTGTTCATTCTTAAAACCTCCTTACAGCGATTCCGGAGCCAGGCTCAGGATCTTGGTGAAGCCGGCCTCGCGCAGCTCGCGGGCCACGGGTCCAAAGATACGAGTGCCCTTGGGGCTCTTGTCGGCCATAACGATCACGGCCGCATTCTCGTCAAAGCGGATGTAGGAACCGTCGGCACGGCGCACGCCATGCTTGCTGCGAACGATAACGGCCTTCACCACATCGCCCTTCTTCACGGAGCCACCGGGAGCAGCCTTCTTGACAGAAGCCACCACGATGTCGCCGATGTTGGCATATCTCTTGCGGGAACCGCCCAGCACACGAATGCACATCAACTCTTTGGCACCGGTGTTGTCGGCCACTTTGAGATAAGTTTGCATCTGAACCATATGTCAGATCCTCCTTTCAAAGTAACAGGCTTATTTCGCCTTCTCGATGATTTTGACCAGGCGCCAGTTCTTGTCCTTGGACAAGGGGCGGGTCTCCATGATCATGACACGGTCGCCGATGCGGCACTCGTTGTTTTCATCATGGGCCTTAAACTTCACGGTGCGCTTCAGGATCTTCTTGTACAGAGGGTGCTGCACGTTGTCCTTCACGGCAACGACGATGGTCTTATCCATCTTGTCGGACACAACGGTGCCCACGCGGGTCTTTCTCAAATTGCGTTCCATCGTTTAACCTCCCTCTCAGTTTTTTTCAGCCAAGATGGTCATCACGCGGGCGATGTCCTTCTTGACGGCCTCGATACGGCCGGGGTTGTCCAGCTGGTTGATGGCATGCTGAAAGCGCAGGTTGAACAGCTCTTCCTTCAGCTCGCCCAGCTTCTTGTTCAGCTCGACAGCATTGAGTTCACGCAGCTCGGCAGCTTTCATTCGGCTTCAACCTCCTTCACGGCTTCTTCGCGGGTCACAAACTTGCACTTGCAGGGCAGCTTGTGCATGGCCAGGCGCAGGGCCTCGCGGGCGGTCTCTTCGTCCACATCGGCCAGCTCGAACAGGATGCGGCCGGGCTTAACCACGGCCACCCAGTACTCGGGGCTGCCTTTACCGGAACCCATGCGGGTCTCGGCGGGCTTCTCGGTGACGGGCTTGTCAGGGAAGATCTTGATCCAGACCTTGCCGCCACGCTTGATATAACGGGTCATGGCCACACGGGCGGCCTCAATCTGACGGGAGGTGATCCAGCAGGGCTCAAGGGCCTGCAGGCCGTACTGGCCCTGGTTGACCACATTGCCGCGCATGGCCTTACCGGTCATGCGGCCACGCTGAACGCGGCGGTATTTCACACGCTTAGGCAGTAACATTACTTATTGCCTCCTTCCTTGCGGGCGGCGGGCTTGGCGCCCTTCAGCACCTCGCCCTTGTAGATCCACACCTTCACGCCGATGCGGCCGTAGGTAGTGGCGGCTTCCGCGAAGCCGTAGTCGATGTCAGCGCGCAGAGTCTGCAGGGGAATGGTGCCCTCATGATACTGCTCGGTGCGGGCGATGTCCGCACCGGCCAGACGGCCGGAGCACTGGATCTTAACACCCTTGGCACCACGCTGCATAGCGCGGCCGATGCACTGCTTCATGGCGCGGCGGAACGCGATGCGGCGCTCCAGCTGGCCGGCAACGTTCTCAGCAACCAGCTGAGCGTTGGTGTCGATGTTGCGAACCTCAACGATGTTCACGTTGGTGGTCTTGCCGACCATCTTCTCGATCTGCTGACGCAGCTTCTCGATCTCAGCACCCTTCTGGCCGATGACCATGCCGGGCTTTGCGCAGTAGATGTTCACGCGCAGACGGGGAGAACCGTCCTTCGCATCAACGCTGCGCTCGATCTCGATCTTGGGCACGCCGGCAGCGTACAGCTGCTTCTTCAGGGTGCGGCGGATCTTGTAATCCTCGACCAGGGTGTCGCCGAATTCCTTCTTGGAAGTAAACCAGCGGCTGTCCCAATCCTTGATAACGCCCACGCGAATGCCGTGGGGATTGACTTTCTGGCCCATTGTTTACCTCCTTACTCTTTCTCTTTCAGAACAACGGTGATGTGGCTGGTCCGCTTCAGGATGCGGTACGCACGGCCCTGAGCGCGAGGCATAATGCGCTTCAGGATGGGGCCGGGAGTGACGAAGCACTCAGCGACATACAGATTGTTCTTGTCCATGTTGTGGTTGTTTTCCGCATTGGCGGCAGCAGACTTCACCAGCTTCAGAAGGGGCTCACAAGCGGCCTTCGGGGTGTACTGCAGAATCGCCAGCGCCTTGTCCACAGGCTGGTTGCGGATCAGGTCCAGAACAACCGAAACCTTGCGGGGGCTGATGCGGGCGTAGCGAAGAATAGCCCGAGCTTCCATGTTGTGTTCCTCCTTCATTACTTGGTGGTCTTAGCGCCCGCATGACCCTTGAAGGTGCGGGTGGGGACGAATTCGCCCAGCTTATGGCCGACCATATCCTCGGTGACGTACACAGGCACATGCTTGCGGCCGTCATGCACGGCGAAGGTGTGGCCCACGAACTCGGGGAAGATGGTGGAGGAGCGGCTCCAGGTCTTCAGCACGCGCTTTTCGCCGTTGGCGTTCATTTCCTGCACGCGCTTCAGCAGGACAGGCAGGACGTAAGGTCCCTTTTTGATGCTTCTACCCATGATTCATAACCTCCCTTAACCGTTGGCGCGCTTGACAATGAACTTGTCAGAGCGGTTGTGATGCTTGCGGGTCTTGTAACCCATAGCAGGCTTGCCCCAGGGAGTGACAGGGCCGGGACGGCCGACCGGAGCGCGGCCCTCGCCGCCGCCGTGGGGATGGTCGCAGGGGTTCATGACAGAACCACGGTTGGCGGGACGCCAGCCCATGTGACGCTTACGACCGGCCTTGCCGATGTTCACGTTCTCATGGTCGATGTTGCCCACCTGGCCGACGGTAGCAATGCAGTTCAGGGGAATGTTGCGCATCTCGCCGGAAGGCAGACGCACCAGAGCATAACCATTCTCCTTAGCCATCAGCTGAGCCTGGTTGCCGGCGGAGCGAACCAGCTGGCCGCCCTTACCGGGGTACAGCTCCACGTTGTGGATGATGGTACCGACGGGGATGTTGGCGAAAGGCAGAGCGTTGCCGGGCTTGATGTCGGCGCTGGGGCCGGCCATCACGGTGTCGCCCACCTTCAGGCCCTCGGGAGCCAGGATGTAGCTCTTCACGCCGTCCTCATACTGAATCAGGGCGATGTGAGCGCTGCGGTTGGGATCGTACTCCAGGGTCAGGACCTTGGCGGGAACGTCGAACTTGTTCCGCTTGAAGTCGATGACGCGGTACTTGGTGCGGTTGCCGCCGCCATGATGACGAACGGTGATGCGGCCGGTGTTGTTGCGGCCAGCGCACTTCTTCATAGGCTCAAGCAGGCTGCGCTCGGGCGCGACCTTGCTCAGCACGCTGTAATCGGTAACAGTCATGCCGCGGCGGCCCGGAGTAGTCGGCTTATACTTTTTGATAGCCATTGCTGATCTCCTTTTTGATCTTATGAATTGTTGTCGGGGTCATATCCCCATAACTGAGCCCTCGGCGGGCTCACAAGGCTTACACCATGGACTCGAAGAAGTCGATGCCCTTGGAATCCTGCTTCAGGGTCACGATGGCCTTCTTATACTTGGCAGTATAACCGGCATGCATGCCCTGGCGGCGATAACGGCCGCGCACGTTGATGGTGTTGACCTTCTCAACCTTCACGCCGAACAGAGTCTCGACAGCCTGAGCGATCTCGACCTTGCCGGCATCGGTAGCAACCTTGAAGGTGTACTTCTTGCTGGCGATACCCTGCATAGAGTTCTCGGTAATGACAGGGGCCAGGATGATGTCTTGTGCAGCTTTCATTAGCCCAGAACCTCCTCCAGTTTCTTCGCGCCGGCCACGCTGATGACCAGCTTCTCGGCGTTGACCACATCGTAGGTGTTCACGCTGGTGGCAACGGTGGTCTTCACGCCGGGGATGTTGGCGGCGCTCTTCACGAACATGGTGTTGACCACGTCGGAAACGACCAGGTTCTTCTTGCCGGCGCCCACAGCCTGCAGCAGGCTGACGACGTTCTTGGTCTTGTACTCGCTGGCAGCCAGCTCATCAACCACGATCATGTTGCCGTTCAGGGCCTTGTCAGACAGGGCGCTCAGAATGGCCAGACGCTTGACCTTCTTGTTGATGCGGTAGCTGTAGTCGCGGGGCTTGGGGCCCAGGGCAACGCCGCCGTGAGTCCACTGAGGAGCACGGATAGAACCCTGACGGGCATGACCGGTGCCCTTCTGACGCCAGGGCTTACGACCACCGCCAGAAACCTCGCTGCGGGTCTTGGTGCTCTGGGTGCCCTGGCGCTGGTTGGCCAGGAAGTTGACGACCGCGATGTGCACGGCCTTCTCGTTCGGGGTGATGCCGAACACGGCGTCGGAAAGCTCCACAGTGGAAACCTTCTGGCCGTCCTTGTTCAAAACGTCAAAATTTGCCATTGTGCTTTCCTCCTTTACGCCTTCACGCTGTCGTGGATGGTGACCACGGCACCCTTGGGGCCGGGCACAGCGCCCTTGACGGCGATCAGATTATTTTCCACGTCCACCTTAACAACGGTCAGGTTCTGGACGGTGACCCGCTCCGCACCCATGTGGCCGGGCAGCTTCTTGCCCTTGAACACGCGGGAAGGAGTGGAGCAGGAGCCCATGGAGCCGGCATGGCGGGCCACAGGGCCGGTGCCGTGGCTCTCGCGCAGGCGATGGCCGTTCCAGCGCTTAATGGTGCCCTGGTAGCCCTTGCCCTTGCTGACGCCCACGACGTCGATCTTGTCGCCAGCGGCGAACACGTCAGCCTTCAGGATGTCGCCAACGTTCATGGCGCTGATGTCGGCCAGACGGAACTCGCGCAGGGTCTTCTTGGGGGCCACGTCGGCCTTATCGAAGTGGCCCTTGGCGGCCTTGTTCACCTTCTTGGCGGAAACTTCGCCGTAGCCCAGCTGCACAGCCTGGTAGCCGTCGCTCTCCACGGTCTTCTTCTGCACCACGGTGCAGGGGCCGGCTTCGATCACGGTGACGGGAACGACCCGACCGCTCTCGTCGAACAGCTGAGTCATGCCCAGCTTCTTGCCGATGATACCTTTGATCATGTTTGCAAATCCTCCTGTTAAAGGTTATTGGTTGACACTGGGTTTCGGTGCCAACATGACCTCTCCGCCTTGTGCGGATCGATCTCGTTGCTGCTTCGCTGCCATGCCAGCAGTTGGCGGCGCTATGGGCCTCCCTTACCGGCCCGTCATGGTTGCTTTACAGCTTGATTTCGATGTCCACACCAGCGGGGAGCTGCAGGCTCGTGAGAGCCTCAACCGTCTTCTGAGACGGCTTCAGAACGTCGATCAGACGCTTATGGGTGCGGTTCTCAAACTGCTCACGGCTGTCCTTATACTTATGAACAGCGCGCAGGATGGTCACCACTTCCTTGTCGGTGGGCAGGGGAATGGGGCCGGACACGCGAGCGCCGGTGCGCTTAGCGGTCTCCACGATTCTCTCTGCAGCGGCATCCACCAGCTGGTGGTCATAGCTCTGTAAACGGATTCTGATTTTTTCTTTGACTGCCATTGCTTTCGCCTCCTTGTGTTTTTGCCCTAGGCGAGCCGATAAACAACTGTTACACCGCTCCGGGTGTTCAACTTCTTCGCATGAGAAAAGCCGGTGAACCGCATGGCGCAGTTCCCCCGGACAGAACTATGGCAAAGTATGTTGGAAATTGGTTCGCAGGAGTAACTTTGCGAACATATCCCTTTGCGCTCAGTCATTCTTTCGCCCGGTTCTAGATCGGACATACTCCGCGGAAAAACCCGTACACGGTACGGCAACCTCCCGCATCATCGCATATCGTGGCCTGCATGGTGACTTGCCACGCAAGCCTTTTGCAGCCGAGGATTATGATATCACACTATGCCGTGTGTTGCAAGTATTTTTTGCAAAAAAATCGAATTTTTTTTTGCGGTTTCTTTTTCTTTGCAATTTGGTTCCCCGAATATAGAGAATCTGGGCAAATTTTCCTGTTTTTATACGCTTCGGGGCGCCTTTTCCACGTTTTTTGTGGAAAAGCCGCCCCGGTCTGTGCATCCCCGGCTGAACGGGGTTTATTTTTTCTTCAGCGCCAGCTTTTCGGGCAGCGCAGGGTCCGGCGTGATGTAAGCCGTCTCATACTTTTCGTACAGCACCATGCCCGGCTTCAGGTCGCCGGTCTTGCGGATGTTCCGCACCTCGGTGTAGTCCACCGCCACCTTTACGCCCTTGGCCTGGCTGGAATGCAGCACCGCCAGCTGAGCGGCCTCTTCCTTGGTGGCATCGGGGATGTCCCGCCCCTCGCTCATCACCACGGTGTGGCTGCCGGGCGCATTCTTGGTGTGGAACCACAGGTCCTTGCCGCGGGCGGTGTGCAGAGTGAGCTTTTCGTTCTGTAGGTTGTTGCGGCCCACCAGAATCAAAAAGCCGTCGGAGGATTCATAGCGGTAAAAATCCGCTGGCTTCTGCTTTTTGTCCCGCACCTTATAGTATTTCAGGTAGCCCTGGCTCTTCAGCTCCGCCCGGATCTCCCCCAGGGCCTGTTCGCCGGGGGCTGCCTCCACCTCATACAGCACGGTTTCCAGATAGGCAATCTCCTGCTCCCCCTCCGCCAGAAGCTTCACCAGCATCTTGGCCGCCGTCTGCTTCTTCTTATAATCCCGGAAGTACTTCTGGGCGTTGGCGCTGGGCGAAAGCCGCACATCCAGCGGAATGGTCACGTCCTTGCCATCGTAGTAGTTATTCACGGTCACGCTCCGCGCGCCCTTCTGGATGGCCCACAGATTTGCCTGAAGCAGCTCGCCGTAAATCCGCAGCCGGTCAGAGCTTTCGCTCTGGGCCAGCTCTTCTTTCCGGGCGGCCTGCTTGCGGATGGCCCGGTCCAGCATATTTTTGACCGACTTGTGCAGGTCCTTGCTCTTCTGGCGCAGCCGCTCGGCCCGGTCCTTGTCCGAATAGTAGCCCTCCAGCAGGTCGCTGTAAGTGGGATACTCCACCAGCTTGCAGGCGCTGCCATACTGGGCGGGCCGCAGGAAGGTGAACTCCACGGGCTTGCCCTCGGCGGTGAACACCGCCACCGGCTTGCCGCCCGCCGCGTATTCTTCCCGGATGCCCTCAATGGCCACTGCCAGGGCCGCCCGCTGGGCTTCCGTCAGCTGGTCTGCCTGAAGGCTCGTCTCGCCCAGCGCTCGAAAGGCCGCCTCCCGGCACACAATGGGGCCAACGCCGCCGCAGCTGCGAATGAGGGCGTCGGCCACCGGCAGATCCTTCCGGCAAGCCGCCGTCACCAGGCCGATGGCGCTGCCCTCGAAGAAGTCCGGCTTGTTGGGTTTGGGCGGCAGCGTATAGGGCAGGCCGGGCAGCAGCTGGCGCACCTCACTGTCCTCAAAGTCCACACGCTTCAGCGCATCGATGATCTTCTCGCCCTGGAACAGCACCAGGTTGGAGTAGCGGCCCATCAGTTCGGCGGCCAGCGTGTTTTTCACCAGATCGCCCATCTCGTTCACGCACTGGAAGTCAAAGAACACAATGCGGTCGCCCTTCTCCGCCCGCACATCCAGCAGGCGGCCGCCCGCCAGATGCTTGCGCAGCAGCATACAGAAGCTGGGCGGAACGGCGGGGTTTTCAAAGCTCTCGCCCGTAAAGCAAACCCGCGCGGACCCGCTGCGGGCCGACAGCAGCAGCCGGAACGTCTGGGTGCGGCTGCGCAGGGTAATGAGCACCTCATCCCGGGTAGGCTCAAAGATCTTATCAATTCTGGAATCGGTCAGGGCTTCTTTCAGTTCCTGAGCCGCCAGTGCCAGGGTTGCCGCGTCCAATGCCATGGGGTTCACCTCCGTTTGCTGTCCATCGTTGTGATGTGCCGAATGCGGGCACCGTGTGTGATGCTGCAATGCTTCATTCAGAGGCTTTCATTTGCAAAAGCCTCAATTGGCTCGCTGCCTCCGCGCCTCGAAACCGGATTCATTGCTGATTGAGTTCCCGGCCGCGCCCGGTGCATCCGGCGCGGCCGAAGGAAAGATTCAGCAGAGGGGATTTTTATGCTGTGTCTGCACTTGTTTCCACTTTCCGCTCCCGCTCTTCGCCCCTGTTCGGCGTCCCTTATAATACATATTATAATGGGGGCACAGAAAGCCACCAGTTCGGGGCGGAGCCGCCGTTCGCTGCGCGTCCGCCCCAGGCGTGGACAGAATGGGACGCCTTTCCCCTTCCGACGCATTCAACGCCCGGGAACGTGTTTCATAGGTTTCTCCGCCCGGGCGCACCGCTCACACCGCTTCAGAGATACTCGAAGGGGTCCGTGTTGGCCTCGCTGCGCACGACCTTCACATCCGGGAAGGCCTCCTGCAGGCGGCAGGCGATCTCTGCCGCAATGGGCCACTCGGTACCGTAATGCCCAGCCGCCAGCAGGCTGAAGCCCGCCTCCTTGGCATCCAGCGCCTCGTGGTGGCTCACCTCGCCGGTGAGCAGGGCGTCCGCGCCCTCTGCCTTAGCCTGCCGCCACATATCCCCGGCTGCGCCGCCCACAACGGCCAGACGGCGGATGGGCTTGCCGCCGTCCGCCCATTTCACATGGACGCCCAGCGCCTCGGCCGTCGCTTCCGCCAGGCCGCGGGCAGTGGTGGTGGCGGGCAGCGTGCCCACGCGCCCAAGCCCCGCAAAGGGGTCCACCCCCACCAGCCCCATAGTGCGGGCCAGCAGGTCATTCACGCCGCCCTGGGCCGCGTCCAGATTGGTGTGCATGCAGATGGCCGAAATGCCCCGCTGGGCCAGCCGGAACGCCAGATCCTGGGGGCCCAGCTGTTTCAGCGGATGAAAAATCACCGGGTGATGGCACACGATCAAGCCGCAGCCCTCCTCGGCTGCTTCCCGAATGACCGGGCCGGTCACCTCCAGCGCCGTGAGGATTCCCGCCACCGGCGCGCCGCAGTCCACCAGCAGGCCCGGATTGTCCCAGCTCTCGGCCAGGTCCTGAGGGGCCCACTGCTCCATAAAGGCCAACACCTGGCCCACAGATACAGGTTTCATGGTCAAGCTCCTTTTCAAGGCATCGGCGGCAGAACGTTCGGCCTTCTGCCGCCAGCAAAAAGCCGGGGCCGCGTTCAGGGCCGCCCCGGCCCAATTTTCATACTTCAGAGGATTGTGCTGTGTCCTCCAGCATTCCTGCCAGCCGGGCCAGCAGCGCATCAATGGGCTGCCGTTCCTCCGGCGGGGCACCCAACCGGTACTTCTGCAGCTTGGGAAGCTGCTGACGCAGGTAGGCCCGCCAGCCTTCAAGCCCCTTCGTAAGGCCCAGCAGGCAGAACTGCCCCTCCGGTTCAAAGGGCTGGCCGCGGTATTCCGCCGCCATCACCGCATAAAAGCGCCGCCCCACCTGGGCCAGCCGCTCTTCGCGCAGGGCAAACCCATTCCGGCACAGCCAGCGCCGCAGAATCGAATGCTTTGTGGCCGGCACCAGCACCAGGCGAACGGCCGGGTCCCGCAGCCAGGGGGCTGCCGCAATGATGTCGCAGATGGTCTCCGCGCCCATTCCGGCAATCACCACATCCTGCACCTCGCCGGGGGCAAGCACGCTCAGCCCATCGCCCAGGCGCAGGCTGACCTTGTTCATCAGGCCGGCCTTCGTGAGGTTTTTCTCCGCCACCGAGAGCGGCCCGCTGCGCAGATCCGCCGCCACCACGAAAGGGCAGCGCCCGCTGCCCACTAGGGCCGCCGTCAGCAGGCCATGGTCACAGCCGATGTCGGCCGCGCGGTGGCCGGGGCGCACCAGGGCCGCCGCAGCCGCCAGGCGGGCATCCAGCACAGGGCTCAATTGCCGAAGTGGGCGTTCAGCTTCTCCACCAGATCGTCCACGTCGGTGCCGTGCACATCACAGGCCTGCTCCAGAGTTTCCCCGCGGGAAGCCGGGCAGCCCAGGCAGTGCATGCCGATCTCCAGGAAGTAGGGCGCGGTATCCTTGTCCGCCTTCAGAATCTCGTCGATGATGGTATCTTTGGTCACAACCATGGTTGTTTCCTCCTATTGTTCAAAAATGGAATGATTGGGCCCTGTTTTCGCGGCCGCCGGGCGGCCCAGGCCGGGGCAGGCCTGTTTCCCACACAGCGGCAGCGGGTTTGCCCGCTGCCGCTTTTTTATCATACTCAGAATGCCGCTTTTTTGCAAGAGCCTTTCCGATTTTATCTTGCTGCAAACAGCGCCATGGTCTGCAAAGCAGCCAACCCGCACAGCGCCGCCTGTGCCAGCGCAAGGGGGCGCGTCAGGTCCCGGCCCAGGCACAACCAGCGGTTTTCGCCCCACAGCAGCAGCGCCAACGGCAGCACCGGCAGGAAATACCGCCCCTGCAAGCCAAACAGAATGGTATAATTCACCGGCGTCCAGGTCAGGCAGGCCAGCACCAGCAGGCCGCACACCCCCAACAGCGCCAGCGCAGGTACCAGACGGGTGCCGCGCTCCAGCCGGGCCGGGGCGCCCACCGGGCGGCAGGCGGCCAGCAGCGTGGTGAACAGCAGCCCGATGGTGATGGCCCAGCTCAGCTCGGCCCCATACACAATGGGCTCACCGGGGCAGGCCCCCATCATCTCCTGAAGCAGCTGGGGCAGTTTGGCGCACAGGGTGCCAACCAGCAGCTTGGCCAGGGCCGGCAGATGCCGCAGGGTGTACCCCACCGACCAGGTGTAGATGGAATCACCGTTGGGCTGCATCCCCTCTGCCAGCTGCTCCGGGGTCAGGTCGCCGCCCAGGTGAAGCGCCTTCAGCGCCGCAAAGGCAGCCGCGGCCAGAAGCAGAACCGCCCCTGCGGCCAGCGCGCGGCGGGTGCGGGCCGGGCGGCTCTTCCACCAGTTCCAGGCCGGGCGGGCCGCCAAAAGCAACAGAATGGCCGCCGCCGCCAGCCCAAATGCAGCGATTTCATTTACATCGCGCAGAATATAGCGTACATATTCCAGATTGTATACGCTCCAACCGGCCAGTGCCGCCGCGGCCGCCCCCAGTTTCAGGCCCGGCTCGGCCCAGCGGGGCAGCCCGGCAAAGCGCCGGGCGGGTACCAGCAGCACCAGCCCCACCAGAAGCACATACACGGCCTTGGCCGGGCCAAGGGCCGCCGCCAGCACCAGCAGCGGCACGGCTTCCGCCGGGCGCACCGGGCCGTCGGCCCACACCATGCCCAGGCAGTGAGCGGCGAAGGCAAAGGCCAGCCCCAGCACCAGCGCATCCGGCGAAAAGCTGGCAGCCTGCTGCAGGCAGCCGGGCAGCAGCCCCACCGCCAACAGAATGCTCCGGCCCCGCCGGGTGCGGCCCAGGGCAAAGGTGGTCAGCGCCAGATACGCCGCCAGGTTGCACAGCCGCCCCGCAAGGATCAGGCCGGTAAAGCCAAGCCCCAGCAGCCGCGCCAGCAGCACCCCAAGCGCCTGGGGCAGATACAGCAGCTGCACCATGCTGCCCGGGCTGCGCACCTCCACGGCGTGAAGCAGGTCGCGGGCGCAGCCGTGCTCGGTCAGAGTGGAGAACACCCGATGGTACACAAAGGCGTCCGCCGGACCGGTCTCAGCCGTTACATACGGCTCGTCGCAGTCCCGCACCCACAGGCCGCCCTCATCGTCGTAATCCGGCTGGCCCATCAGGCGGCTGGCGGCAGCATAGCTGCCCGCAAAGTGGACGTATTCATCCGGGCCGCCCAGCGGCGGCGTGGCCAGCGCAAATGCGATTCCAAGCGCGGCCCCGGCCAGGCAGAACGCCGCCCGCAGGTGGGGCGTCTTGCCCCACCACAGCAGCGCCGCCGCCCCCACAATGCCCAGGGTGCACAGCAGGCCAATCAGCAAAAAGCCTTTGCTGGGCCAATGGCCGGTGTAATCCGTCATGTATTGAAGGGCGGCGGTGGCGTCCAGCGCCTGCCCATCCGCCTGGGCAAGGGCAAAGCCCTCCACCGCCCTCTGGCTGCAATGCAGGCCCACCCGGTCCTCCTCGGTGAGGGGCGCAACGCTCATGTGCAGCGTATAGGCTCCGTCCTCCGGGGCGGTGTAGGGCTGATCAAACACCAGCCCGTAAAATGTATTGTCCAGCAGTTCGGTCATGCTGCAGGCGGCGGTGGCCACCGGCCGGCCCGCGCCGTCCAGCAGCTGCGCGGTAAGCTGCCCCTGTGCCACCCGCTCGTAGGTGGCAAACAGCAGGCGCACCCCGTACAGCGGCTCCCCTGCCTTCAGCTGCAGGGTCTGGTCCAGCCCGGCCTCCGGGTCCGCCGGGGCCAGCACCTGGCTGTATTCATCGTTTACAATGCGGTACTCCGCCCGGTCATCGGCGGCGGCGCGCACCTGCGTGTACCCCCAGCCCACCGCCAAAAGGCAGACCAGAAGCAGCGCCGCCAGGCCCGCGAGCTTCTTGATGTTCCCGTGCAGAACGGCCATCGCAAAGCCCCCTTTCGTTTTATTTCCGTTCGTTGTTCGGCGATTCGATTCCGCCGCTTTTTGTGTAGAATCGCTTTATTATACAGCAAACAGGGGTGGAATACAAGCCAGCCTGCCCCGCTGCTCGTTCGGTGCCGGACGCCGCCGCAGGGCGCACAAAAAGCCCCGGCGGGGCAGCACAACGGGCCGCCCGCCGGGGCAACGATCAAAGCCGGATGTTCCGGGTGTGTGTTTGCAGATCACACGGATTCAGCAGGCGCGCTTAGTAATTCTGAGCGCGCAGCACAAAGTAGCCCTGGGGATGATCGCACACGGGGCACTTCTCGGGGGCGTGGGTGCCCACATGGATGTGGCCGCAGTTGGTGCAGATCCACACCTGCTCGGTCTGGCGGGCAAACACGGTGCCGTTCTTGATGCTCTCGGCCAGCTTGCGGTAGCGCTCCTCATGCTCCTTCTCAATGGCCCCCACGTGCTCAAACAGGTAGGCGATGTGGTCAAAGCCTTCCTCCCGGGCGGTGGCGGCAAACTGCGCGTACATATCGGTCCACTCGTAGTTTTCACCGGCGGCGGCATCGGCCAGGTTGGTCAGGGTGTCGGGCATCCCGTCGTGCAGGAGCTTAAACCAGATCTTGGCGTGCTCCTTTTCGTTGCCAGCCGTCTCGGTAAACAGGGCGGAAATCTGGTTGTAGCCCTCCTTCTTCGCCTTGGAGGCATAGTAGCCATATTTGGTGTAGGCCTGGCTCTCGCCCGCAAACGCGGTGAGCAGATTGGCTTCGGTCTTGCTGCCTTTCAGTTCCATGGTACAGTTCTCCTTTTCGATGTGGATTGTTAAAGTGGTTTCGGGCCGTTTTTCAGGATGGGCAAATGGCCATTCCGTTAAACAGGAATAATTCTTATTTATAAGAATACCACAAATCTCCAAATTGTCAATCCGCCAACATGCCGAATCTTTCTTTTCGTTTTTGGTGAATTGTCCCCCAGCAAAACTCCCCCCGGCCCTGCAACGCAAAAAAGCACCGGAACCGCGGCCCACTTGGGGCACGCCGTTCCGGCGCCGTGCATTTGTTTTTGCAAACGGTCAATAACTGCGGGTGAGCGGCAGCGCCAGAGCCGGCACCGCCCAGGCCAGCTGATACAGCACCGCCGCCGGCAGGGCCAGACTTGCCAGCCCGCCGCTGAAGCTGAGCACCAGGGCCACCAGCGCGCTCACCGCCACCGAGACCGCCATCACCAGGTTGGCGCTCTTCTCAGCCGAAACCGCGCAGGCCGCCGCGTGCAGGCCGCCCACATAGCTGGCCAGACTGCCCAGATGCACCATGCAGCCCTCACTTTCCGGCAGATAACCGGTGGCCGTGGCCAGCTGGTTGGTCTCGTTCTCCGTCAGTACCTTCACGCTGCCGGGCCGCAGGCGGTATGCCTGTTCGATCAGGTCGCCGGTCAGCGAGAAGTCATCGGTGCGAACCAGCAGCGACAGGCCGCTCTTCTGCAGCGTGTGCAGCGAAGCCGCGATCTCCCGGCTGCCCTGATAGCCCACCACAAACATACCGAACAGCTTGCCGCTTACAGCCAGATACACCGGCTGAAGGCGGCCATGGGTGTACCGCTCCTCCCAGTCACGGGAGGGAATGCCCACCTGATGGGCCGTCATCATCGCCCGGCCGCCGATCACAATGCGGTGGCCGTCCACCCAAGCGGTAAAGCCCCGGCCCTGCTCGCAGGTGAGGCTTTCCACCTTATAAAGGATCTCGGTGCGGTTCTGGATGATCTCCAAGAACAGATCCCGCAGGGTATCGCACCCGGCAATGAGCACCGAGGCCGCATAGAGGATGGCCAGATCAATGCGCTCTTTCTCGAAGGTTTTCAGGCCGTGCAGGGTCACACAGCCGGTGGGGAACAGGTCATGCCCCTCGGTGACGATGGTGTTCACCCTGCCCAGCTCTTCCATGCTGGACCAGCCGGGCACCACGGCTCCCACGCGGGAAGCAGCCCGCTGCTGCATCCAGCCGGTCATGCCGGCAATCAGCGTGGCACACAGCGGCGCCCCCATGCACAGGGTGCCGGCCAGCGCCCCGGCGGCCACCAGCACGCCCTTGCCCCGTGCCAGGGCAACCACCGCGGTGACAACGGCCACGCCGCCCAGCCCCCAGGCCAAACGCTGGGCCAGACGGTCGCCCGCCCGGCGGGAGCCGCTGCGCTTCAAAAAGTCCTTCACCAGCGCGGTGGGGCGGCTCACCAGCAGGCAGGGTTCCTCTTCGCCCAGGCCGCTGGCCAGCAAATTGGTCAGGTCACGGTTTTGCAGTCGGTACGCCGCCGAGTGCTCTACCCCGGCGCTCACCAGATCAAAATTTCGGGCCACGCTCTCGCCCATCACCCGGTGCCCGGCCAGCGTACAGGCCAGGGCCAGCACCGCCAGCGGCGCAAACAGGGTCATGCGCTCCGGCTCATAACTCTCCAGCATCAAAAAGCAGAGCAGCAGCTGAAGCACCGCCCCTGCCGCCGCCAGAGCGGCCAGGCTGTCCCGGCTGGGGGCGGCCTTGGCCAGGCCCTTCAGCCCATTTTTCAGCACCGGCAGCGCCAGCAGACAGCCGGCCGCAAGCAGCGTCAGCTCCACCCCCAAAAAGGCCCCCGGTGCAATGGCCGGGTCCAGGGCAGAAAGCGGCGCGATCACGCCCGTGGCCGTCACGCCCAGATAGAGCATCACCGCCGCGATCAGGGCGCACAGGGCGCTGGTCAGGGTCAGGCGGGCGTTCTGCTTGGCCAGCACTTCGCTGACGGCCGGGGCATCCTGTAAGGCGTTGTACTCCAGGGCCGGGGCCTCTTCCGCCTCCTGCTCCGGTTCCTCAAAGGGGGCCTCGCCCGGCTCTTCCCGGCCGAACAGCCGAAGCAGCGGGTTCCTGTGGGGCTTCGGTTCTTCCTCCCCGTCCAAGCGGCGGGTGGGCTCATCCGGGCCGTCCGTCTCCTCGGCCGTGGGCAAGGGCAGCTCGCCGGTCTGCTCCGCAAAGGCGTTCAGCTGAATGGTGTCGCCGCCCGGCTCCTCCTCGACCGTCTGCCCGTCCAGGTCCAGGGCAACCTCGCCCGTGGGGGCCTGATTTTCCGGCTCTTTATTTTTCTTTTTGCGGCTCAAAAAGCCGCTCACCGTCCACTGCGGTTCTTCCTGCTCCATCACCGGGGTGGTGAAGAAGGTGGTGAACTCATCGGTGATCTCGGCGCCGGTGGAAAACTCGCCCTGGTCGTCCTCCTCCAGCAGCACCTCACCGGTGGGCAGCTCGTCCTGCTTTGCCGGTTTCGGCTGTTCCGCCTGTTCCTGCACCGGCGGCTCGGGCGGCTGCGGCGCTTCGTCGGCGGCCGGGGCCGTCGGCGGCTGGGGTTCTGCCGGGAACTGCGGTTCTGCCGCGGGTTTCTCGGCGGGTGGGGCCAGCCGCTCCACCGGGCGGCGGGGTTCCCGTCCCAGGCTGGCCAGAATGTCGTCCACCTGGCTCTCGTCCTGGGCGGGGGCCTCTTCCTGACGGCGGCGCAGCCCCTCGATGATGGCGTCCACCGAGCTGGAATATTTGTTCTGGGACATTGCTTTCTCCTTCATGACCGCATCCTGCTTGATAAAACGGCCGCGGCCAGCCTCAGTATAGGCCGACCCGGCGGAATCATTCATGCAGGGTCACTGCCCGCTGCGCTGGCGGCTGATCTCATACAGAATGATGCCCGCCGCCACCGAGACGTTGAAGCTGTCCACTCCGGTGCCCTGGGCAGCCATATCCAACCGCACCACGCCGTCGCACAGGCGCTTGACCAGCGGGCTGACGCCCTTGCCCTCCGAGCCCATCACCAGCGCAATGGGGCCGGTCAGGTTGTTTTTGTGCAGGGAAACGCCGTCCATGTCCGCGCAATAGACAAACACGTTCTGCTCTTTCAAGCGGCGGATGGCCTCGCCGATGTTGGCCACGCGGGCCACCGGCAGGCGGGTGGCGGCCCCGGCGCTGGCCTTCAGCACCGTGCCGGTGATGCCCACGCCGCCCCGCTTGGGAATGACCACGCCATGCGCCCCGCACAGCAGCGCCGAGCGCAGAATTGCGCCCAGGTTGTGGGGGTCCTCCACGCCGTCAGCCAGCACGAGGAAGGGCGGCTCGCCCTTTTGGGCGGCGCTATCCAGCAGCTGTTCCAGCGTGGCGTATTCAATCTGGCTGGCCCAGGCGGCCACACCCTGGTGGCTGTCGGTCTCGCACATGGCCTTCAGCTTGGCGGGCTTCACCCGCTTCACCACCGCACCGGCCTCTTTGGCCATGGCGGTGTAATAGGCAGCCACCTGGGGGGCAAGCCCGTCGCTCAGCAGCACGGTGTCCACCCCGGCGCCGCTTTTCAGCAGCTCGGTCACCGGGTTTTTGCCATAAATCAGATGTTCGGTCTGGGGGGCTTTCTGTTCCATGATCTCTATCTCTTTCTGGGCGGCTTTGCAGCGTGCAGCGCCGGGCCGCCCGGCTGTTTTTTTGTTGGAAGTTTCTTTGGTTCGGGCCGTTTTGCCAGGCCCCGCGCCCCGTGGATGTGCGCATTCTCTGCGCAGAGGGCGGCTTATAATTTATGATACCACATTTTGGACTTCTTTACCACCTGTTTTCCGCGCAAAGCCTCCACTTTCTGAGGTTTTTTCACGGCCGGGGGCCCTCGCCGCCCCATCGCCCTTTCCACACCGCAGGCCCGGCTTCCTTTGGGCCTCTTCGGCCCGGTGATATGGAAAATCCGCCCACGCCCTTCGCCCTGCCCGGCTGGCCGCCCCACGGCGGGCCGGTGGGGCAGGGCTTCCGTAGCTCGATGTTTTTTACCGGTTTTATACAGCTTGTACATCGCCCAATGACTTTCCACCGGCAATTTTGATGTTGAAAACTCGGTTGAAAGTGTGCAAAACCCGCATTTTTGCCCACTTTCGGCCCGTTGAAAGCCCAGTTCTCCACACCGCTTTCAACGTGATGTGGAAAACTGTCCCCTAAACTTCCCGTTGAAGTCCGACTGTCAAGCCTGGATTTCGCCAATTTTGCAGGATTTTTTTCGTCAAAACTGTCTGGTTTTTCCAAGTGTTTTTCCCGGTTTTTCCCAGCTGCGACCGGTTTTGCCGCGGCACGCCCGGGCTTGTGGAAAACTCGCCTTCCGTGTTAAAATGTGAAAAAGATGCAGGCGGTCAGCCGCCTGCCCACAACACAGGAAACGAGGGATGGATATGCTGCGTCTGGAACATACGGGCGGATTGGAGCTGGACAGCACCCTGGACTGCGGCCAGTGCTTTCGCTGGAGCCGCACTCCGGCGGGCTGGGCCGGCGTGGTGGACGGCCGCTCGGTTCTGGCCCGCATGGAGGGAGACACGCTGCTTCTGGAAGGGCCGGACGAGACCGAGCGGGACTTCTGGAGCCGTTATTTTGCCCTGGACGTGGATTACCCCGCCCTTCTGGCCCGCTATCAGGCGGGCAATCGGCGGCTGGCGGCCTGTGTGGCCGAGAATCCCGGCATTCGGGTGCTGCGCCAGCCCTTTTTTGAAACGCTGTGCACCTTTATTCTCAGCCAGAACAACAACATCCCCCGCATTCGAGGCCTGGTGGAGCGGCTGTGCGCCCTCTGCGGCAGCCCGCTGGAAAACGGACAGCACGCCTTTCCCACCCCAGAGCAGCTGGCCGCCTGCACCGAGGAGCAGCTGGCCACCCTGCGGGCCGGCTGGCGGGCCGGCTATCTGGCGGACGCCGCCCAAAAGGTGCTCGGCCACCTGCCCGGGCCAGAGGCTTTGACGGCTTTGCCGCTAGCGGATGCCCAGGCCGCCCTGATGACCATTCACGGCGTGGGGCCCAAAGTGGCCGACTGCACCCTGCTGTACGGCCTGGGCCGCTGGGACGCCTTTCCTCTGGACGTATGGATGAAACGGGCCATGGCGCAGCTGTTTCCCCGCGGCATTCCGGTGTGCTGCAGGGGCACTCAGGGCATTGCCCAGCAGTTCATCTTTGCCTACGCCCGCGCTCATCTGCCCAAAGGCGAAACGCCAAAGCAGGCCGGGGGCCGGGCCGCCCGCCGGGCGAAATGAGCGGCAGTCGCACATTCAATGCACGCCGCCGCATGGAAGAAAACGCAGGCGGCTTTTCTTTTGATGCAGGATGTGCCCCGGTGATTGATTTTGCCCCCGCTTTGGGGTATACTGTGCACTAGGAAATGCTGTGCGGGCTACTCCGCACGGCCCGAGGTGCATCCGGAACAGCAAATTCGTTTTCGGATGTACCGTAAGTAATGGAGGTATGTGAAATGCTGGTAAGCGCACGCGATATGCTCATCAAAGCCCGTGACGGTCATTATGCCGTGGGCCAGTTCAACATCAACAATCTGGAGTGGACCAAGGCCATCCTGCTCACCGCGCAGGAGATGAACAGCCCCGTGATCCTGGGCGTCTCCGAAGGCGCCGGTAAATACATGACCGGTTTTAAGACCGTTGCCGCCATGGTCAAGGCCATGGACGAATGCCTGGGCATCACCGTGCCCGTGGCCCTGCATCTGGACCATGGCACCTACGAGGGTGCAAAGGCCTGCGTTGCGGCCGGTTTCACCAGCATCATGTTTGACGGCAGCCATTATCCCATCGACGAGAACGTGGCCAAGACCACCGAGCTGGTCAAGCTGGCCCACGACAACGGCATCTCCATTGAGGCCGAGGTCGGCGCCATCGGCGGCGAAGAGGACGGCGTGATCGGCGCCGGCGAAGTGGCCGATCCTGCCGAGTGCGCCAAGATCGCCAGCCTGGGTGTGGACTTCCTGGCCGCCGGCATCGGCAACATCCACGGCAAGTACCCCGCCAACTGGAAGGGCCTGGACTTTGAGGCTCTGGACGCCATCCACAAGGCCACTGACAACATTCCTCTGGTTCTGCACGGCGGTTCCGGCATTCCCACCGAGATGGTCAAGAAGGCCATCAGCCTGGGCGTGTCCAAGGTGAACGTGAACACCGAATGCCAGCTGACCTTCGCCGCCGCCACCCGTAAGTACATCGAGGCCGGCAAGGATCTGGAAGGCAAGGGCTTTGACCCCCGCAAGCTGCTGGCTCCCGGTGTGGAAGCCATCAAGGCGACCGTTAAGGAGAAGATCGAGCTGTTTGGCAGCGCCAACAAGGCGTAAGCCCGTTTCCCGGCGCAGGCCGTGTGCCTGATTCCAACTGCACAAAAAATCCGGCGGCCGGTATCCATTGCGATACCGGCCGCCGGTTTGCTTTTATTAAGAATGTCCGCTCAGCCCAGCAGATCCATGGCCATTTTGCCCAGCAGCAGCACCAGCACCACCAGAAGCATGGGACGGATGAACTTGCCGCCTTTGCTCAGGGCGAAGTGGCTGCCCAGAATGGCGCCCAGAATGTTGCACACCGCACAGGGAATGGCCAGCGCAAAGGGCACGTTGCCCGCGCCAATGTAGGTAATCAAGCTGGCGTAGTTGCTGGCCAGGTTCAGCACCTTGGCGTTGCCCGAAGCCGTGCGCAGGTCAAACTTCAGAACGGAGGTGAAGGCGATGATGGCAAAGGTGCCGGTGCCCGGGCCAACCAGACCGTCGTACAAGCCGATGAGCAGGCCGATCACCACTGCCAGCGTCAGCGCCTTTTTGCGGGGCACCTGGCTGGAGCGGTCCTCCTCCGGCAGCTTGCGCTGGGTGAAGATGATGAGGGCCGCGATGGGCAGCATCACCAGCACCATGATCTTCAGCACTTCACCGGGCAGCAGCAGCACCAGCCGGGAACCCAGCGTGCTGCCCGCAAAGCTGGCCGCCGCTGCAATCAGCGCCACCTGCAGGTCCAGCGCGCCGCTGCGGAAGAACATGGCCGACGCAAAGGTGGTGCCGCAGGCCGATGAAAACTTGTTGGCCCCGTACAGCAGATGCACCGGCAGACCGGTGACCATGTAGGCAGGCAGGCTGATCAGGCCGCCGCCGCCCGCCGAGGCATCCACAAAGCCCGCAAGGCCCACCATAAAGCACAAAAAGGCCAGGGTCGGCCAGGAAACCAAATTCATAAACATTGCCGCAATTCTCCTATTTCCTCACTGTGTAGCCCAGAGCCGCGCACCCATGTTTCGGCGTTTTTCCTCATATATCCGCCCCGACATTTCGGGTGTTTTCTGGAATATGTGTCGATTGTAACACCAGGCGGCAAGTTTTTCAACCAGGATTTCCAGGAAACTCCCCAAAATACAAAGAGGTCATTTCCCCAGCGAATCGGTTCCGCCGTGGGAAATGACCTTTAATTTTTGTGTCATCATGGAGTTTTGTCCAGCCGCAGTACGGCCACCGTCACGTCATCCCGACGGCGGCCGGGCAGGGCGCGGCGCACGGCCCCATCCGCCAAAATGTCCGCCATCTCCTGCGGGGTGTTGCCCGCCGCGGCGCACAGGCCCAGCTGCTGGGCCGCCCATTCCGGCCCATCGGCCAAGGCCCCGTCGCTGAACAGCACCGCAAGGTCTCCGGCGGCTAGGCCGAAGCGCAGCTCCCGCCCGCGCACCTGCCCAAGAATGCCCACGGGCAGGCCGTCCTCCCCCAGCCAGCGGGGCTTGCCGCCTTGATACAGCAGCGTGGGGGCCGCGCCTGCCTTATACAGCCGGGCCTGCCCGGTGTACAGGTCCAGGGTAAGCAGGTCCAGCGCCGCGCCGCTCTCCTCCTCGCTTTTCAGGTTCAGTGCCACGTTTACCAGCCGGGCGGCCGTCTCGCCCGCAAAGCCCGTGCGCACCAGCCGGGCGGTGAGGTTGGCGGCCATGGCCCCATCCACCGCCGCCAGCCCGCCGGTTCCCATCCCATCGCACAGCAGCATATGGGCCCGGCCAAAGCCATCGCAGAACTGCTGGGCCGCATCGCCGCTGAACTTCTCCTGGGCCGGGCGCTGCGCCAGGCCGAACACCGGCGTGTAATAGCTCTGCTCGGCAAAGGTCAGGGTGGTCACCGTGCGCCAATGCGCAACCTGCGGCAGCGCCAGCGGACTTCGGCACAGGCGCTGCACCTCGTCCCGCAGCTGCTCCCGCTCTTCCGGGCTGAAGGCCGTGCGGTTCACCGTCACCTGGGCGTTCAGCCGGCCCAGCGGGTCCAGCTGCACCCGGCATTCCAGCGGCTCCAGCCCCAAATTGGCAAATAGCCCCGCCAGCCGCCGGGCGCGCACCGGGTCCTCTGTTCCGCCCTGGCTCAGCTCCTCCGCCATGCGGGCCAGCGCCCCGGCCACGGCGCTGTACTGCTCGGTCAGGGCACTGCGCAGGGCTTGGCCCCGCAGGCGGGTCTCCCGCCGACCGCAGAGCACCGCATACCCCTGCCCCACACAGCCGCACAGCTCCATAGGGTGCAGGCAGCCGGCCAGCTGCCCCGGCAGCTGTTCCACCGACACGCGGCCGGTTGCTTCCAGTGGCTTTTTCAGGTCAAACAGCCCCTCCATGGTGCGGTCATACCCGGCGATCCAACAGGTTTCCCGCCCGGCGCAGCTGCGGCAAAGCTGCCCGGCCACATAGTCCGCCACAAAATTAAAGGTTTCGCCTTTTTTGGGCAGGCGGTGGCTTACCTCCTCCACGGTGTCCGCCACATCCGCCAGTGCGTCGGCCACCGCGTTCAGCCGCCCGCTCACCCCTACCAGCGCTGCGCGGCTGCTCTGCCCGAGGGGCCTTGCCCCCGGCAGGGCCAGCATCCAGGCCCGCGGCAGGCAGAAAAACGCCGCTTCGCTCACAGCCGCCGTGGCCGCACAGCCGGCCGCCGCCTGAGGCGTGGGGGCGGTAGCCGTGGCCAGCACTGCTCCCAGCAGATACAGCGCACCGCCGCCCGCCCGCTCGCCCGGGGCCAGGCAGGCCGCCGCCAAAGCGCCAATGCAGACCCCCAGCGCACCGCCGCTGTACGCCGGAGAGGCCGCTGCCGCCGCACCACCCAGCGCCGCCGCGGCCAGAGCCGCTTCCTGCACACGGCCCCGAAAGGCCAGCGCCAGCCCCGCCGTGCCCGCCAGCGCCAACCCCGGCTGCACTGGGCCAAGGGCAAACCGCTGCAGGCTGGCCGCCAGCATCATGCCAATCGCCAGCAGCGCCGCCCCGCTCTCCCGCCGAAGCAGCAGCGCCCCCAGCCCGGCGCTGAGGGCTGCCTCCCCCAACGCAATGCAGGCCTCCGGCAGGCTGCCAAGGCCGTACAAAATCAGAATCAGCTGCACCATCAGCAGGCAGCCTGCCCCTGCCGCCATTCCGACCCAGCGCTTTTTGGGCACCAGCAGCCGCCCGCCCAGCGCCGCCGCCAGCGCCCCGGCGCAGCGCAGGGCATCCATCGGGGGCAGCCGCACCAAGCTGCCCACCAAGGCCCCCAGCCCGGCCGCAGGCACCAGGGTGCGGTCCAGCCCCATCACCAGCGCCAGCCCAAAGGGCGAAAGCCCGCCGAACACCTGCCCACCGGCCAGCACAAACCCAAGCAGCGCCGTGCCCGCCTGAAGCCCCAGCGCCCACAGCGCCGCTTTGTCCCCCGCCTGTTTTCGCAATTGTTCCAACATATTCCTCCGCCTTTCCGCGTGCGGCGGCCCGGCCGCCCGCCTGTCCTGTGCACAGTGTAAGCGGCCCGCCCGGGCAGATTTTGCCGCACGCCGGGGAAGTGACAAAAAGCGGCCGCACTCCCCGCTTTTTTGCTGCGAGGGGTGCGGCCGTTTCGCCGTTTGCGGCAAAATTCAGTTGTCGTGGGGGATGGCAGCGAAGCTGTGCTCCATGTTTACCACGCACACATACTTCGGGTCCCTCTGGGCCAGCAATTTTTTCAGCGCCTGGCGTACCTCCAGGTCGCTCATGTGGAATTGCGGCGGGGTCACACAGTCAAAGATCACATTGGTGTGCGTGGTGCCGGGTACCAGCCGCAGATCGTGCACCGAGAGGGCCGGGTCGATGGTTTTGACCGCTTCGCCCAGCCAGGCCCGCAGGTCGGTCACGGCCGCATCGCCGGTCACAATGGGGTCGTAGTGGATGACCACGTGCATCCGGTCCTCTTTCCAGAAGGCGTGCTCAATGTTGTCGATCAGGTCATGGGCTTCCAGGGCATCCTGCTCGGCGGCCATCTCCACGTGCAGGGTGGCAAACCGCTGGCCGGGGCCGTAGTCGTGCACCATCAGGTCATGCACGCCCAGTACGCCGGGGTAGCTCATTACCTTGTCGTGCACATGGCGGGTCAGCTCCTCGCTGGGGGCTTCGCCCAGCAGAGGGTTCAGGGTGTCCCGCACCAGGCCCACGCCGCTGTACAAAATGAACAGCGCCACGGCCAGGCCCATCCAGCCATCCAGGTTCAGCCTGCTCAGATGGGAAACCACTGTTGCGGCCAGCACCGCGGCGGTGCTGATCACATCGTTGCGGCTGTCCGCTGCGGTGGCCATGAGGGTGGTGGACTGAATGCGCCGCCCCACCTCCCGGTTGAAAGCGGCCATCCACAGCTTCATCAGAATCGAGGCCGCCAGTACCGCCACCGCCACCAGGCTGAAGAGCACCGGCGTGGGATGCAGGATCTTTTCCAGGCTGCTCTTGGCCAGCTCCACGCCGATGACCAAAATCATCACTGCCACCGCCAGCCCGGCCAGGTACTCATAGCGGGCGTGGCCATAGGGGTGGTCGTTGTCGGCCGGTTTTGCTGCCAGCTTAAAGCCCAGCAGGCTGATCACGCTGGAGGACGCATCCGACAGGTTGTTCAGTGCGTCCGCCACAATGGCAATGCTGCCGAACACCGTGCCCGCCGCAAACTTGCCCAGCGCCAGCAGCAAATTGCAGAAAATGCCCACGCTGCCGGCCAGTTTTCCGTAATTGGTGCGCACGGCCGGGTCGTCGGCCTGCTGGTAATTCTTCACAAACAGGCGGATAAGAAGCTGTGTCATAAAAAGTCCACTCCTTTTCCCGCCCGCCGAAAACGGGCGGGTGGGGCTGCATGGCGTATGGGGAATCCCCCGGAACAGGGATTTTCTGCTTCCAGATTTAGCCATGGCTTACTATTTTGTTCCATACAACAATGGACCGAGAACGCTCCATCTGCGTCTCGGTCCATTGATTCGATTGATTCAAAGGTTTTTTCTGCCGTTCCGGCCAAAAAGCGCTCAGCGGCGGATGCAGGCATCCCGGTCCGGGCCAACCGAGATGTAGGCAATGCGGCAGCCCACGGCCTTTTCAATGTAGTTCACATAGTCCTGGGCTTCCTTGGGCAGATCCTCCCACTTGCGGGCGGCGGTGATGTCGCAGTGCCAGCCGGGCAGATACTCCAGCACGGGCTGGGCAATGTCCAGCGCCTCGCCCATGGGGAAGCGGTCCACGATCTCGCCGTTCACGCTGTAATGAGCCACCACGGGAATCTTCTCCATGTAGTCCAGCACATCCAGCAGGGTCAGGGCCAGCTCATCGGCGCCCTGGCAGGCCACGCCATAACGGCTGGCCACCACGTCGAAGGGGCCCACGCGGCGAGGACGGCCGGTGGCCGCGCCGAACTCATGGCCGGCTAGGCGCAGCTCGTTCTTCTGCTCCTCGGTCATGGCCAGCTCAGCGGTGAAGGGGCCTTCGCCCACGCAGGAGGAATAGGCCTTCATGATGCCGACGGACAGATCCAGCTTGCGGCCGGGGATGCCCGCGCCGATGGGGGCGTAGGCACCGATCACGTTGGAGCTGGAGGTGAAGGGGTAAATGCCGAAATCAATGTCGCGCAGGGCGCCCAGCTGAGCCTCGAACAGGATCTTCTTGCCGTTCTTGTCGGCCTCGGTCAGGTAATCGCCCACATCGCAGATGTAATCCTTGAACACCTCGGCGTAGTGCTGGCACCAGGCCCAGGTCTCTTCCAGGCTGATGGGCTGGGTGCCGTAAATGTCCTCCATGGTCAGGTTCTTCCACTCCACAATGGTGGCCAGCCGCTTCTTCACGGCCTCATCCAGATGAACCAGATCGCCCATGCGCAGGGTCTTCTTCATGTACTTGTCGCCGTAAGAGTAGGCAATGCCGCGCCGGGTGGAACCGAACTGGCTGCCGCTCTTGGCCAGGCGGTCCTCTTCCAGGCCATCCTCCGCCACATGGTAGGGCATGCAGATGGTGGCCCGGTCGCTGATCTTCAGGTTCTTGGGGCTGATCTCAATGCCCTTCTCCCGCAGGTTGGCGATCTCCTTTTCCAGGTGGGCGGGGTCTACGACCATACCGTTGCCCATCACGCACACCACGTTGGAGCGCAGAATGCCGGAGGGCAGCAGGTTCAGCACGAACTTGCCGCGGGGGTTCACCACGGTGTGGCCCGCGTTGTTGCCGCCCTGATAGCGGCAAACGATATCATACTCCTGGCTGAGCAGGTCCACCATACGGCCCTTGCCCTCGTCGCCCCAGTTGATTCCGGTAATCGCAGTCAGCATACTAGAAATTCCTCTCAATCCGAATGTATTTCGGGGCAGCCTTTTCCGGGCGCTCTGCTCGGGATCCGCTGCCGATGATCAGGCTCTTATCTCAGAGCCGTTAGTAATTATAACGTTCTTTGCAGGGTTTGAAAAGGGCTTTTGCCCCGTTTTTTTCGCAAAAAAGCGTTTTTTGCCGCCAACGCTTCCGCGTTTTCGGCTTCTGTCTGCACACAACGGACAGTATCGCCCGGCGCGGCCGCTTACCGTCCGTTTTTCTTCAGGGGCTGGCGGGTGCCGTCCGGCCGGACGATCACCGTGGAATCCAGCTGGCTGCGCAGGCTTTGCTTCATGGCGGCCACATATTCCGCCCGCAGGCCGGCCTGCTCGGCCTTTTCCTCCTCGGTCAGGCCCTCGGGAGTACGGCTTTTCTTTGCCAGCTCGCTGATGCGGCGGATCTTTTCCTCAGTCATGTTCTCGCTCCTTTCGGCCGGGGTTCGTTCCGGCCCATCGTCTGTATTATAGCATGGCGCCGCAGGGCAGAGCAAGAACCGGCACCGCCCCAGAAAGGAAAAGAAGGGCTGCGCCGGTTCTTACAACAGAGGAATTTATTTGAACACTTCCCACAGAAATGGAGTTGGTTGTCTGACCCGCCGGGGCCTTGCGGCCTGGCATCCAGCGGGGCAGTGGGCCCAAAGCGGCGGTATTCCGCTACTCCGGGGATCAAAAGCCCGGCCCGGCGCTTCGGGGGCATCCCCCGCTGCCGGCGGCTGTACCTTCAAACGGCTTTGCGGCGCTGGCACGCCGCTTCGTTTGCTGTGATTGTATAATACCGGAAACATATGGCAAATTTATGGGGTAGTTTTGAACCATTTGAAAACAAATCGTGGTAGAATGATTGCGGAGCATTTTCCCGCTCTGCCAAGTTCCTGCAGGCGGCCGGGCCGGCTGCCTGCGTTTTGATGAGGTGTTTTTCATGGCCAACAAACCCAATTATCCCGCCCAGATGGATCAGGTGTTCGCCGCCCTGGGCGACGAGCGCCCGCCCTTGCTGCTTCACGCCTGCTGCGGGCCCTGCTCCAGCTCGGTGCTGGAGGTGCTGTGCGCCCATTTTCAGGTGACGGTGCTGTACTACAACCCCAACATCTGGCCGCCCGAGGAGTACCGCCGCCGGGCCGACGAGCTGGCTAGCTTTTTGCAGAGGGCCCACGCGCTGGATGTGAAGCTGGTGGAAGAGCCTTATGACCCGCAGGAATTTTATACCGCCGTACAGGGGCTGGAGCAGGAGCCGGAAAAGGGCGGCCGCTGCACCGTGTGCTACCGGCTGCGCATGGAGCGGGCGGCCCAGTACGCCAAGGCCCACGGCTTTGTCTGGTTTACCACCACCCTCTCCGTCTCGCCGCTGAAAGACCCGATCCGCATCAACCAGATCGGCGAAGAACTGGCGGCCCAATACGGCCTGCGCCACCTGCCCAGCGAATTCAAGAAGCGGGACGGCTACAAGCGCAGCCTGGAACTTTCCCGCGAATACGGCCTGTACCGGCAGGACTACTGCGGCTGTGAATTCAGCGCCCGGGCGCGGGGCAAAGCCTGACACGCCGCTTCATCCCGTCCACTTATGCAGAATTACACAAAAAAGGGATGCAGACTGCCCGTCCGCATCCCTTTTCGATTTGCTGTTGGGGGCGGGGGCGGGGCGTAATAGCCGCGCCGTCTGCGGCCGCCCATCATGCTGCCCAGGAACATCCCTTCCCAGAAACCGCTTCCGCCGCCACCGCCGCGCGGCCCACGCGGGCCGCGGGGACCCCGCGGGGTGAGCAGCACCGCCACCACGATCACAATCAGAATGACCAGCACCAGCAGCGGGGCAATGCCCGAGCCGCCGTCGTTGCTGGCCGGCCGGCTTTGCTGCTGGCTGCCGTCCGCCGTACCGGCGCTCGTGTTTACGTTGTAAATGGAGGCCAGCTCCTCGTAGAGGGCCTGCACCGTTTCCTGTACGCCGGTGTCGTAATCGCCCTTCACCCAGTTCGGCTCCATATCGCTGCGCAGAATGGTGCTCAGGGTGCTGGTGGGAAGGGTGCGTTCCAGCCCGCTGCCCTGAATGCACCGGTAATCATCCTCACCGGGCACCAGAAGCAGCAGCACGCCGTTGTTCTTTTTCGAATCGCCCAGGCCCCACTCGTTGGCCAGCTGGTAGGCGTAGTCCTCCACGCTCAGCGAGCCGGTGTATTCCACCGTCGCCACGCCGATCTGCGCGCCGCAGGCGTCCGACAGAACCTTGGTGCGCTCGTTCACATACTGTTCCGTCTGGGCGCTGAGGATGTTTGCATCGTCCATCACCCAGCTGTCCGACGGGATGTCAAAGCTTGCGCCGCACAGCAGCATGGCCAGACAGGCCAGCGCCATCACCAGGGCAGCAAGCCGCCCGAATCGTCTTTTTCTCATGCGAAACGTTCCACCTCCGTTGCGCCCCACACAGCGCCGATCAGGTTTGCGGGGAATGCAGCCGCCATGTCATTGTACTGCTCCGCCACCGTATTGTATGCCGAGAGGTCAATGGTGTACTGGCGAGACTTGAATTCTTCCCACTGGGCTTTGGCCGTGTCGTTCTCCTGCAGATTGGGGTACAGGGCCTCCACCGCCTTGCCCAGCGCCGTGTTGGCCCGGTAGCAGGCCGCCGGGCTGCCCGAAGCCAGGGCTTCTTTCAGGGCATCCACCTGGGCAAAGGCTTCACTCACAAAGGCGTTGGTTTCGCCCAGCTGCTGCTTGCCGATTTTGGCGAGCGTAGCCCCCGCCTCCAGCCGCTCGTTCAAATCGCCGCTCAGGCTGAAGCCCTCATACTCCTCATGGGCACCGGTGGTAAACTCCTTCACCGCGGCCCGGTGGGCGCTTTGCAGCTTCATGCCGCCCAGGCCGAACACCGCGGCCAGCGCCACCGCCACCGTCAGCACCCAGGCCGTGGCCCGGCGCTGCACCGGCTGGGGCAGTTTGGTTTCCACCTCGCCCAGCACTTCCAGCTGCGGCCCGGTGGGGGTCTCATAGGGCAGATATACTTCCATGGTTGTTTCCTCGATCGCGTAAATTCAAACCGTTTACTGGGGGTTCATCTGAAGCAGCTTGTTCTTCAGCTCGCCCTCGATGCGGCCCAGCTCTACCTCGGCCTCGGCGCGCTTGCGCTTGCCTTCGCTCTGAATCTTGGCCAGTTCGTCCAGGGTGTCGATGAGGCTCTTGTTGGTCTGCTGCAGGGTCTCCAGATCCACCAGGCCGCGCTCGCTCTCCCGGGCCGTGTCGATGGTGCCCTGCTTCAGGGCCTCGGCGTTGTGCTTCAACAGGTCGTTGGTCATGTCGGTCACAGCGCGCTGCGCTTCCATGGCCTGCTGGCTGTGGGCCATGCCCAGGCTCAGCACCATCTGGTTCTTCCACAGGGGAATGGTGTTCACCAGCGTGGTCTGAATCTTTTCGGCCATCATGGTGTCGTTGTTCTGGATCAGCCGGATCTGGGGGCCCATCTGGATGGAGATGGTGCGGGTCAGCTGCAGGTCGTACAGTTTCTTTTCAAACCGGTCGCACAGGTCGGACAGATCCCGCGCCGCCTGTGCATCCTCGGGCAGGCCGCTGGCCTTGGCCTTTTCGGTGAGCTGCACCAGCTCGGTCTGCCGCACCTGCTCCAGCTTCTTCTTGCCGGCCAGAATGTACATACTCAGCTCCTTGAAGTACGCCATGTTCATCTCATACATCCGGTCCAGCATGGCCACGTCCTTCAGCAGCTGCACCTGATGAGCCTCCAGCGCGCCCTGAATCTTCTCCACGTTCACTTCAACCTTGTCGTACTTGGCCTTCATGGCTTCCAGCTTGTTGCCCTGCTTTTTGAAAAAGCCGAACAGGCCCTTCTGCTCTTCGCCCGCGTCAAAGCCCTTCAGTTCGCCCACCAGCTGGGTGAGCATATCGCCCACTTCGCCCATGTCCTTGGTGCGCACCTTGCTCAGGGCCGCGTCGCTGAAATCGCCGATCTTCTTCTGGCAGGCCGCGCCGTACTGCAGCACCTGTTGGGAGTTGCGGATGTCGATCTTCTCAGCGAAGTCGTCCACCATCTTCTGCTCCTCCGGGGTGAGCGGGGTCTCCTCCACCGGGTCGGGCGCCTTTGCCTTCTCTTCCTCGGCAAAGGGGTCCAAAGTCAGGCTGGGTGCGGCGGGGGTATCCTCCAGGGTCAGGCTGGGGGTCAGGTTCTTGTCATCCATGGGTTTCGTTCCTTTCTGTTGGGCGGCCGATTCTTCCCGCGTTCTTTCCACGCGGAAACCGCCTGGTTCAAACAATTCTTACAATGGATTCCGTGAATCGGGCGAAGCGCCGGAAGCTCGGCCCGGGAGCTGCCCGTTCCGCGTTCCGGTTTCTCCGATAAAACTCTGCATCATGCGGCCGCAGCGCCTTACAGGCCCTGGCCCTTCATCAGGCTCTTCAGCACGTCCAGGTCGGCCCCAATGTCCAGCACCTCGGCGCTGTACAGGGCGTCCAGCTGGTTCTCAAATGCCGCGGCAATGGCGGCGGCGTTCTTTTCCACCTCGGCGCGCAAGGCATCGGCGTTTTCCCCCTTGACCCCCTGCTGCTCCATTTTGGCATAGGTGGTCAGGATCTTCACCGCGTCCGGCAGGTAGTAATTGGCAAAGCGGCGGATGTCCCGGGCCTTTTCCGGGTGTTGTTCCACCTCGTCCAGAATGCTTTTGCCCGCGGTCTCCATCCGGCGGATGGCCTCGCTGAGGCCGTCGTCGGGGATCTGCTCATTCAGGCGTTGCAGGCTGGCCAGATGCCCCTGCACCGATGTGAGCATGGCGTCTGCGTCCTCGCTGCCGGTCATGAAGGGCTGTTCGATGCGCTGCACCCGCTTGGGGCACAGCCGCCCGCCCACCACATACGCCGCCGCGCTGAGCAGCGCCGTCAGCGCCAGGGCCCACAGGCGGTACAGCGGCAGCACAATGCCGCCAACCAGCCACACCAGGGCCGCAAAATAGATGGGCAGCACCGGCGGGGTCTTTTTTTCGATCCACTTGCTCATGGTCACTCGCTCCTCACTGGGCCGTTCCCGGCGGCCCCGCGCCGTTTTCCTGCGGAGGAAACGGCGCCTGATCGTATCTGTCATATTTGGTTTTATTGTACCGTGTCGCTGTTCAAAAAGCAAGGAAATGAAGGGGTGTTTACGCTTTGTTTACAGCTGCCGTTTCAGGTACGGGGCAAGGGCTTCGCCCCAGGCCTGCTCCAGCCGGGGCATGGTCCAGGCGGCGTTGGCCGGGCTGGTGCTGGGCAGCCGCAGAGCCTCTAAGCCAGTGAGCGGCTGGGCGAATTTTTGATAAAACCGGTGAGCCGCCGCCCCGTTGCAGGCCACCGCGCAAATGCCCGAGGCCTTTAACAGGCCCGCCACGTCGTTGGGCACCGGGTCCCGGATGGTTTCATCCCGCGCCCCCTGAATGGTGCAGCTCTCCAAGGTATCCCACAGCGCCAGCCCGCTCTCCAGGATCAGGGCCTTTTTCTCCGGAATGCTCTGGGGCCGGGGCCTGCCGGTGAGGGCGGCCAGCAGGGGCCAGAAACGGTTTTGCGGGTGGCCGTAATAAAACCCCATTTCCCGGCTTTTCGGGCTGGGCCAGGTGCCCAGAATCAAAAGGCGGGAGCCCGGCCCCCACACCGGCCCAAAGCCCCGGCCGCTCATGCCAGCAGCTCCTGCACAAACTTAGCCAGGCCGTCCTCCTCCACCGGAGGCAGCACCCGGTCGGCAGTCTGCTTCAGTTCCGGCACCCCGTTGCCCATGGCCGCGCCGATTCCGGCGTACTCCAGCAGTTCCAGGTCGTTCAGGCCGTCGCCCACCGCAGCGATCTCCTCCCGGGCCAGCCCCAGCTTTTCCGCCAGGGCAGCAAGGCCCCATGCCTTGTCCATATCCCGGCTCATCACATCGTAGTGATCCGGCGCATAAGGCACGAAGCGCAGGCCCAGATACCCGTATTTTGCCTCAAAACCGGCCATTCCCTCCGGCGGCAGATTGCAGAAGGCCGCAAAGGGCATACTTTCCAGATGGCGCACCTGGTCCTCGCCGTCCAGCATCTGCTCCGGGTGGCCGGTGCCCCGGCCGTAAAACTCCCTCAGGGCGGCGTATTCCGTATAGGCATAGTAGCCATCGGAGAACGAGAATCCCACCGGATAGTCATAGTCCTCGCACCAGTCCACCAGCGCATACATCTCTTCCGGCTCCATGGTGTGGGCGGCCAGCTGGCGGCCGGCGGCATCCAGCACCTGCGCCCCGTTGGCACAGATGAAGTAATCCGGCTTTACCCCCTTCAGCACCGTGGGGTCCAGGGCATGGCGCGCCCGGCCGGAGGCCAGCGCCACCAGCATCCCCTGTTTCTGCGCCTGTTTCAGTGCGTCCCGCACGGCCCGCGTGGGGGCAAAGCCGCCTCTTTTCACCAGTGTTCCATCCACGTCCAGCGCAATCAGACGAATCTTGGTCATCGTTTTTCTCCCCAAATCCTTGTCACTTTGAACATACCGCACTGCTGTTCTTGTCACTTTTATCCAAAGTTTTTTGAAATCCCAATTTTTTCTGTATTTTTCTGGCGATGTATGGCTATCATATCATCAACGCATTACTCCACATATGCAGCAAACATAAAGGTGTAGCGTGCAAGAAATAGGAAAAGGAGTGTGGCTTTGACACTCCCCACAAAAGCTCAGCGGGTCAGGCCCCGCCGAGCTTTTTGTCTGTTTGTGATGTCTCTTTTTGAAACCGAAAGCGCCCGCCGGAGCAAGACCGGCAGGCGCTCTTTTTTATTATAGCACGTTCCGGCCATGCCGGGTACCCGCCCTCAGGCCAGAATGCCCAGATGCTCCAGCAAAATCTTGACGCCGATGAGAATCAGGATCACGCCGCCGGCGATCTCCGCCTTTTTCTTGTACCGCAGGCCAAACCGGTGGCCCACCATCACGCCCACGCCGCTGAGCACAAAGGTGGTGCAGCCGATGATGCTGATGGCCGACACAATGTTTACCCTGAGGAAGGCGAAGGTAATGCCCACGGCCAGCGCATCAATGCTGGTGGCAATGGCCAGCAGGGTCAGCTCGCCCAGGCGCAGCGGCCCGGCCTCTTCGTTCTCATCCTCCTCGCCCTCACCTTTCCAGACCTCCCACAGCATATGCCCGCCGATGAAGGCCAGCAGGCCGAACGCGATCCAGTGGTCAATGCTGGTGATGTACTGCTCAAAGCCGCGGCCCAGCGCCCAGCCCGCCAAGGGCATCAGGGCCTGAAAGCCGCCGAAAAACAGGGCCAGCAGGCCGGTGTCCCGCCAGTTGAGTGTTCCGTGCATATTCAGGCCCTTGCACACCGACACCGCAAAAGCGTCCATGGAAAGGCCCACGCCGATCAAAAACAGTTCTGCAAATCCCATTGTATCCTCTCCTTTTCGCTTGACCTCCACAGGCTGCGCCCTTGGGCAGGCGCAAAAAAGCCCGTGTGCGGCGCGCTGCCGTACACGGGCTGTATTTTTTTGCAAACAGCGAAACCCATGCATCCGCGGCGCGCGGCACATGAGTCTCGTCAATGAAGGCAAGCCAGGCGGACGCACCCGCCAGTATGTTGACTTGCCACGCACCCGTTGGGCCGGGCGCGCTGACTACTCCCTCACGAGGAATGTAGGCGTATTGTACCATGGCCGGGGCAGCCTGTCAAGGAACAGACCGGCCAAATCGGCAAAACCTCACTGGCGCACGCCGCCGATGAAAATCTCATCCGGCTGCAGCTCCCGGTTCAGCACCAGCAGGTCGGCCCGCTTACCCACGGTGACGCTGCCCAGCTCATCAAACAGGCCCACGGCCTGGGCCGGGTTGATGGTAGCGGCTCGCAGCGCGGTCTCCAGCGGCACACCGAAGCGCACCGCACGGCGGAAGCACTCGGCCAGACAGGTGGCGCTGCCTGCAATGGTGCCATCCTCCAGGGTGGCCTTGCCGTCCTTCACAAAGACCTTCTGGCCGCCCAGAGTGTACTCGCCGTTGGCCATGCCGCAGGCGCGCATACTGTCGCTGATGAGGCACATCCGCTCTGGCCCGAAGATGGCAAAAGCCACCCGGATGGCCGCCGGGTGCACGTGAATGCCGTCGCAGATCACCTCGGCGTGGGCCGCGTCGTCTGCGGCCGCGCCCACCACGCCGGGGGCGCGATGGTGCAGCGGGGTCATGGCGTCGTACAGATGGGTGGTGTGGGTAGCGCCGGCCGCATAGGCGGCCTTGGCCTCCTCATAGGTGGCGCAGGTGTGGGCAATGCTCACCACACACTTCTGGCTGGCGTGGCGCACAAACTCCAGGCTGCCGGGCAGCTCAGGGGCAATGTCCATCAGGCGGATGTTGCCGCCGCTCACCTCGAACAGCCGGTCAAACATGGCAATGTCCGGGTTCACGATGTACTTTTCGGCCTGGGCCCCCTTTTTCTCCTTGTTGAAGAAGGGGCCTTCCATGTTCACGCCCCGCAGCACAGCGCCCATGCCCTCCTTGCCGAACAGCGGCCGGGCCGTGTTGAAGATGCCGGTGAGGATCTCCTCGCTGAAGGCCATGGTGGTGCCCAGGAAACTGGTCACGCCCTGGCTGCCCAGATAGGCGGCCATGGTGCGGATGTACTCTTCACTGCCGTCCACGCTGTCGCAGAAGTCCGCCCCCTTTGCGCCGTGGATGTGAATGTCCACAAAACCGGGGGTCACATAGCGGCCCGCTGCATCCAGCACATCGGCCCCATCCAGGGTGCCCGCCGGGGCGATTTTGGCAATGCGCCCTCCCTCAATTTCCACATCGGCCGGCATAAAGCGGCCAAGGGCCGTGAAGATTTGTCCGTTTTTCAGAATCATCGTACCGTTCCTGTCCTTTCTCCCGCGCTGCGACGGGCGGCTTTTGCCCTTATTATACTGCAAAAGAGGCAGGCTGCAAGCGCCTGCCTCTAATCAAATTGTGCAAATATCCGATTGTGCAAATTGTTTGGTCAATGCAGCCAGCTGCCGCCCCTCTTACAGGCCCAGCAGGGCCAGGATCATGCCGCAGCCTGCGCCCAGACCCCACAGAAGCAGGGTGATGAACAGGTTCTGCTTCAGGCTGGGATTGGAGCGGTACAGCACCGCCAGACCCACGCCTGCGCCGCTGCACAGGCCCGCCACCAGCGCCGGGAAGCCGATGCCGCCGGACAGGTACAGCTGGGTGAGCAGCACGCTGGCCGCGCAGTTGGGCACCAGCCCGATGAGGGCCGTGAACAGGGGCTGGAACACCCCCAGCGAGCCCAGGAAGCCCGCGGCGGCCTCCTGGCCCACCGCCTCGAAGATCAGGCCGATGACCAGGCTGAACAGCAGGATAAAGCCCGCCAGCTCGGCCGTGTGGCGCAGGGCTGCCCGCCAGATGCTCACCTTTTCCTCGTGCTTCTCGTGGCAGTCCACTTCATCGGCGTGGCCGGTGTAGCCGCCCCGCAGGCTTCGGGGCACCAGCCCCTTGAACAGCACATCCAGGCACAGGCCCGCCGCCAGCGCAAACACCAGCTTCATCGCCACCAGCAGCCCCAGGCTCTTCCAGGCCCCGGGCAGGGCCACCAGAAGAGGGATTGCCTCGTCCGACGTGGCCAGGAACACCGCCATCAGGGTGCCCAGCGTGATGACCCGACCGCCGTACAGGTTGGCCGCCATGGCCGAAAAACCGCACTGGGGAATGCACCCCAGCACCGCACCGGCGGCACAGCCCCACCGGCCGCCGCCGGCCAGGGCCTGCTCAATGCGGTCGCCGTGGCTGTGCTCAATGGCCTCAATGGCCAGGCACGCCAGATACAAAAAAGGGAGCATCTTCACTGTATCAATGAGTGCGTCCATAAAAACATCCAAGAACAATGATTTACCTCGTTTTTTCTTCTATCGCAAAAGTAAGCGCCTCGTCCGTCCGCACGGCGGAATGCCGAATGCCGGGCCAAAGCGCACATTCCGAGTTATTATATCCAATAAAAAGGGCCGTTGCAAGGGCTGCCGCTCCCGCCGAGGGGGCTTTTTTTCATTTTGGCGAAATCTTCCGGCTGTTTCACTGGGTTTTTCCGTGTTTCGGCCTGCTTTTGTTGGAATAACAACATACTTTTTTCAGAAAGATGCTATACTAAAGGCAGCAAAATACCGGAGGTACATTTCATGAAACGCAAGATCATTCACATTGACCAGCAACGCTGCAACGGCTGCGGCCTGTGCGCCAACGCCTGCCAAGAGGGCGCCATCGCCATGGTGGATGGCAAGGCCCGCCTGATTCGGGACGATTACTGCGACGGCCTGGGCAACTGCCTGCCCCACTGCCCCACCGGGGCCATCACCTTTGTGGAGCGGGAGGCTGCCCCCTTTGACGAGGCGGCCGTCAAAGCCCGCATGGCCGCCCAGAGCGCCCACGGCTGCCCCGGCAGCGTGGCGCGCAGCCTGAACCGGCCCGCCGCCCCTTCGCCGCTGAGCGAAGGCCCGGTGCTGGCCAGCCAGCTGCGCCAGTGGCCAGTACAGATCAAGCTGGCCCCGGTCAATGCCCCCTGGCTGAACGGTGCCCACCTGCTGGTGGCCGCCGACTGCACTGCCTACGCCTACGGCAATTTTCACCAGCAGTTTCTGAAGGGCCGGGTGTGCCTGATCGGCTGCCCCAAGCTGGACGGTGTGGACTACACCGAAAAGCTCACCCAGATCCTTCGCGAAAACGAGGTGAAAAGCCTGACCGTGGTGCGCATGGAGGTCCCCTGCTGCGGCGGGCTGGAGCACGCCGCCGTCACCGCCCTGAAGAACAGCGGCAAGTTCCTTCCCTGGCAGGTGGTCACCGTCTCCATTGACGGCCAGATTCTGGACGCCGCCCGCTGACGGGCAGTTCTCCGCAAGTTTCCCCGCCAAGCTCAACCCGCCGGGGCACATTCCGCGCACCCCGGCCCGCGCGGCCATGCCGCAGAAAGGAACCAACCATGGCTTACATTAAAAACATCGAGCAGGACACCGTGCTCTCGCTGGCCGGTCAGGTGGAGGCCCAGCCGGGCCAGATCGTCAGCCGTACCCTGGCCCAGAACCGGGCCGTCAGCGTGACGCTGTTTGCCTTCGCCCAGGGCGAGGAGATCAGCACCCACGATTCCATCGGCGACGCCATGGTCACGGTGCTGGAGGGCACCGGCCGCTTCACCGTGGGCGGCAAGGAGCATTTCTGCCACGAGGGCGAGGTGCTGGTGATGCCCGCCACCGTGCCCCACGCCGTGTACGCCCCCGAACCCTTTAAGATGATGCTGACGGTGGTGTTCCCGCTGGAGGAAGTGTAAACCGCGTTTTTGCCTGCAAAAAACAGCCCACAAGAAGCACAGGCAGCCAAGGCCCCACATGGGCCAATGGCTGCCTGTGTTGTTTTGCAGCCGATGGCGCTCAGGCGTGTTCCTTTGCGCTGAGCGTTTCCACGTCCAGCCGGTAAACCGCCACGGCGTTCAGCATTTCCGAGGTGAAGGCCCAGTCTGCCCGGCCGGTGTTGTGCCGCATCAGGCTGCACAGCGCGCTGCGGCGCTCGTCCTCTTCGGTGACAAACCGCACGGTGCCGGTGCCGATGATGCTCTGGAACCGGGCCGAGTGGCCGCAGGCCGTCTCCGCCTCGTTCAGCTTGTAGTTCGTGTCCAGCTCAAACCCGACCCGGGGCGCTTTCGCAATCAGGTCGATCTTGCGCCCTTCTTTGGCACTGTGGAAGTAAAACACCCGTTTGCCGTCCGCCTCTTCATAGCCGAAGTTCAGGGGCAGAATGCACACCTCCTGCCCATCCCAGAAGCCCAGGCGGCAGCAGGTGCAGTGGTCAATGATGTCCCGAATCTGCTTCGGGTCGGTCACTTCTCGATCGCTTCTTCTCATGGCGTTCTCCTTTTGGGGTGGCTTACTTGCTCAGCCAGCCAAACAGCCCCTTTTTCTGATAAGGCTCTTCTTTGTATCCCAGTACCTTGTAGCCGGTGGGCTCAATGGCGGCCCGCAGGGCGACCTCAGGGATGTCCTCTTCGGTGAGGATCACGGTCTGACCCTTGCTGTGGGACGAAGTGACCTTTTTGGCCTTGGGGAAGGCCTTGCGCACCGCCTCGTTCACATGGCTTTCGCACATACCGCACATCATGCCGTCAACCTTCAACGTGATCTGTTTCATACTTTGTTGCCTCCCGGTTCGTTCAAACGGCCGTTTCGGCCGGCTATTAGCATTTGCTAACCATTATTATACCGAAAAGGTAGGAAAATGCAAGGGGGTTGTTCATCCCGCCGCTGCGCTGACCACAATGCCCGCAAGGATGAGGGCCAGGGCCAGCAGCTTTTTGCGGTTCATTTTTTCGTGGAAAATGGTCACCCCAAAAAAGGTGACGTAGAGGTAGCTGGTGGCCTCCAGCACCGGCCCCAGCGAGAGCGGCAGCCCCCGGTATGCCAGCACCGAAAGCAGCGTGGTACCCACAAACAGGGCGTAGGCCAGAATCACCAGCGGGTTCAGGTACTCGTGCAGAACGGAATCATAGTGCTTCTGGGCGGCCTTTTTCAGCATAACCTGAGAGACGGCCCCGATGAACACCCCGAAAAGCAGAATGCCTGCGTGAAGCAGTGTGTTCTCACCCATGGTCCGTCTCGCTTTCCGCGGCCTCGCCGTCCGCCCGTTCAAACAGAATCACGCCGGCAATAACCAGCGCCGCACCCAGCAGCTTGCCCGGGGTAACCGCCTCGCGGAAGAACAGCGACCCCCACACAAGGCCCCACACCACCGTCACCGCCTTGTTGGCAAAGGCCGTGGTGAGCGGGATGCGCTTGATGACCTGCTGCCATCCAATGGCATACACGCCCAGAAGCAGAATCACCGTGCCGTAATACAGGCAAAAGCGCACACTCAAAAAGCTCTCCCCGGCCGCCTTTTTGCTGCAGATCTCGCTCATGGAATAGAGCATCAGCATCAGGTGCAGGGCGAACAGGGTGGAAAATTTGGATCGTTTCATGCGTCCTCCTGTTTGGGCAGATAGGGGGCCAGCTGTTCGGCCCGGGCCGCGTGCATCAGATAATAGCCGAACCGGCCGGCGCTGTCGGTCACTTTGCCCTCGTGCACCGGCTGCACGTCCGCTTCCAGCAGATACTCCGGGTGCTGCGCTCTGAGCGCCTCCAGTACGTCCACATCCGCCTGGCCGAACACAAACCGGACGGCCGCCGCCTCGCCGGGGTGTTGCGGCGTAAGATCCGGCGCCTGCCCCAGCGCCACCTGGATGACCGCCCGCAGAAAGTCCACGCCGGTGGAGTGCTCCACCAGGCTGCTGCCGATGAAGTCGCCGCCCATGCGCCCGCCGATCTCAATGAGGCGGATCGTCCCCGCCGGGGAGATTTTCAGCTCCGAGTGGGAGGCGCTGTTCCGGATGCCCAGCGTATCCAGCGCATGGAACACCACCTGCTTCACGGCGGCCAGCTGCTCCGGCTGCACCGGGGCCGGCTGGATGTGGCCGGTTTCCACAAAGCCGGGCGCACCGGTGGTGAATTTCTTGGTCATTGCCAGAAAGTGGTGCTGCCCCTGATGGGAGATGCACTCCACGCTGTATTCCTGCCCGGCCGCAAACTCCTCCACCAGGGCGGCCTTTTCAAAGCCCTGCCCCTTGGCGTTTTCAATGGCGTCGGCAAGGCCCTCGGAGCATTCCACCTTGGTGATGCCCCGGCTGCCGGAGCGGTCCACCGGCTTCACGATGACCGGGTATTCCAGCGCTGCGGCCTTCAGTTCTTCCGCCGAATGCACCAGAATGCTTTTGGGTGACGGGTCACCGCCGGCCTCAAAGGCCAGGCGCATGGCGTGCTTATTGGTGGATTTTTCGGTGCATTCCATGGTGTTGCCGCACAGGCCCAGCCCGTTTGCCACATAGTTCACGGTGATGGCCGCCAGATCCGAGGCAATGGTGCACACGCCGTCAATGCCGATGCGGCGGCACTGCTCCAGAATCTGCTCCTTTTCCACAATGCTGATGGGGTAAAAATGGTCGGCGGTGGCTTCGCCCACATCTCCCGCCGCCCAGGCGAACACATGGGTTTCAAGCCCCATGGCCTTCGCCTTGAGAATCAGCGGGTTTTGCAGGTAGGAAGCGCCGATGATGGCCAGTTTTTTCATGGATGATGCTCCTTGTTTCATGGGTGGCCGCTCAGCGGTGCACCGGCTCGCCCTCATAGGCAAAAAAGTCATACACAAGGCGGATGACCTTTTCCAGGTCCTCCTGGGCCAGGCCGTAGTAGAGGGGCAGACGCACCAGGCGCTCGCTCTCTTTGGTGGTGTACACATCCTCACCGGCAAAGCGTCCGAACTTCAGGCCCGCCGGGGCGCTGTGCAGCGGCACATAGTGGAACACCGTGTGTACGTCATTTTCTTTCATATAATTGATGAAGGCCGTGCGCTCCTGAAGGTTTTTCAGCTTCAGGTAGTACATATGCGCGTTGTGCACACAGTCCTCCGGAATCACCGGCAGTTCCAGCTTGCCCTGCGCCTTCAGCGGGGCAAACGCCTCATCGTAGGCATTCCAGGTGGCCAGCCGGTTTTCGTTGATGGCATCCGCCTGCTCCAGCTGTGCCCACAGGTAGGCCGCATTCAGCTCGCTGGGCAGGTAGCTGTCGCCGAAATCCACCCACGTGTACTTGTCCACCTGGCCGCGGAAGAACTTGGAGCGGTTGGTGCCCTTCTCCCGCAGAATTTCAGCCCGCTCGTTGTATGCCTCGTTGTTGATGATGAGCGCACCGCCCTCGCCCATGGAGTAGTTTTTGGTCTCGTGGAAGGAGTAGCAGCCGAAATCGCCGATGGTGCCCAGCGCCCGGCCCTTGTAGGTGCTCATCACGCCCTGGGCCGCATCCTCCACCACCATCAGGCCGTGCCGGCGGGCAAGGTCCATGATGGCGTCCATCTCGCAGGCCACACCCGCATAGTGCATCACCACGATCACCTTGGTGCGCTCGGTGATGGCCGCCTCGATCTTGGTCTCATCAATGTTCATGGTGTCCGGGCGCACATCCACAAACACTAGCTTGGCCCCGGCCAGCACGGCGGCGGTGGCGGTGCTGGAGAAGGTATAGCTGGGCAGGATGACCTCATCCCCCGGCTTCAACTCGCACAGCAGCATGGCCATGTCCAGCGCCGTGGTGCCGCTGGTGGTCAACAGCGCCTTCTGGGCGTGGAACCGCTCTTCCAGCCAGGCATTGCACCGCTTGGTAAAGGGGCCGTCGCCGCAGATCTTGCGGTTTTCCACCGCCTGGCGGATGTACTCCAGCTCATTGCCAACGTATGGGGGCTTGTTGAAATCAATCATATCATTTTCCTCCCTGAGTTTCGGTGAGGGCCGCAAACGGGTTTGACCCGGCTCGAAGCGGCCGGATGCCTGTTTTTCGTAAACCGGTGCCGCCCAGCCCCGGCTTTGGGCAGCGGGCCGTACCGCACAGCATTTCGCATTCATATTATTATACCATTGAAGCACAGCCGCACGCAACACAGCGCGCCTTTGAACGATACAACAAAAAACCGCCAACGCGATTGCGCTGGCGGTTTTTCAATATGGAGCGGCTTACGAGGCTCGAACTCGCTACCTCCACCTTGGCAAGGTGGCGCTCTACCAGATGAGCTAAAGCCGCATGGTGCCTCCGATCGGAATCGAACCAATGACACGGGGATTTTCAGTCCCCTGCTCTACCGACTGAGCTACAGAGGCTTGGCAGACTCAGGAACCGATCTTCTCATGTGTGTTCTTCATGGTGTCTCGCTCCCGACGACTTCGTTATTATGCCATAGAATCCGGCCAAAGTCAAGCGTTTTCGGCACAAATTTTGGAAGTTTTTTGTACTTTTGGATTTATTGCGCCAATTCGATGGTTTATTTTCACAATTTTGGTTTTTGCGGCCGGTTTTTCTGCCGTTTTTTAGAAGGTGTTTTAGATTTTCCCTGAAATTCTCCCCCAAAAATTTTGTTTGCTTTTTCTCTGCACAGGCTTTCTGCGCACCGTTTCCCGACCGGGAAGCGATCCGCGTCGGCCGCCGCCTTTTATCCGCGCTTTGGGCTGCTCCTGCCGCTTTTCTCTCCGCCTGCTGCCCTGTCCAAAAAAAATCAGGCACAGTAGCCTGCCCGTTGCCGGGCGGCGCTGTGCCTGATTTTTCACGCGTTCTTCGCGTTCTTCTTTGATCGGATGCATCTTATGCAATGCGCAGATGCTGCAATGCGAAACGCCTGTGCCTGCCGGTTCAATCGGCCGCCGCCAGAAGCTGGCGTGTGTACTCCTGCTGGGGGTGGTCAAAGATCTCATCCACGGTCCCCTGCTCCACAATGCGGCCCTGCTTCATCACCAGCACCCGGTCGCACAGCTGGTACACCACGTTCAGGTCATGGCTGATGAACAGATAGCTCAGGTCCAGCTCGTCCCGCAGCTCCCGCAGCAGCTTCAGGATCTGCGCCTGAATGGTCACGTCCAGCGCGCTCACCGGTTCATCCGCAATGAGGAAGCGGGGCCGCTGAATCAGCGCGATGGCAATGCTCACCCGCTGGCGCTGGCCGCCGGACAGCTCGCCCGGCTTCGCCGCCAGGCATTCCTCCGGCAGCTCCACCCGGCGCAGCATTTCCCGCACCCGCTTTTTGCGCTCGGCCGCATCGTACTTGCCGAAAATGCGCAGCGGCTCTTCCATGCTCCAGCCCACGGTGTAGGCCGGGTTCAGGCTGCTGTACGGGTCCTGAAAAATCATCTGGGGCCGCTTGGTGTAATGAATGACCTGCCCCTCGTCCGGCTTCACCATGCCCAGAATCGTGCGGGCCAGGGTCGATTTTCCGGTGCCGGACTCGCCCACCAGACCCAGGATCTCGCCCCGGTGCACCTGAAAGCTCACATCGTGCAGCACTTTTTGATATTCGCCCTTGAACAGCAGGCCGCCGGTGTGGTAGCCGCTGGTCACGTGCTGCAGTTCCAATACCAATTCGTCAGTCACAGCCGTCCTCCCTTCTGGCCATGGGCCGGTTGCGGGTGGGAATGGCCGCGATCAGACGGCGGGTGTATTCCTGCTGGGGTGCCTGCATGATGGCATCGGTGAGGCCCTCTTCCACCAGCCGGCCCCGCTGCATCACCGCCACATGGGTGCACAGCTTCTGCACCACCCGAAGGTTGTGGGAGATGAACAGCATGGACATACCGTATTCCCGGTTCAGTTTCTTCAAAAGCTCCAGAATCTGTGCCTGAATGGTCACATCCAGCGCCGTGGTCGGCTCATCCAGCAGCAGCAGCCGGGGCCGGGTGACAATGGCGGCCGCGATCATGGCGCGCTGCAGCATACCGCCGGACAGTTCGTGAGGGTACTTGTTGTACACGCCCTCCGGGTCGGGCAGTTCCACATCGGCCAGCGCCTGAATGGCCTTTTCCCGGCGCTGGGCCGCAGTCAGCTCCTTTGCGTGAAGCAGCAGCGTTTCCTCCACCTGGGCGCCCACCTTCATCAGCGGGTCCATGGCGCTCATCGGCTCCTGAAACACCACGCCGATCTCCTTGCCCTGCCGGGCGCGGAGAAGGGCCCGGGGCAGGTGCAGCAGATCCGTGCCGTCCAGCAGGATCTGGCCGGAATAGCTGCACTGCCGCCGCGGCAGAAGGCCCGCCACGCTCATGGCCGTGACGGACTTGCCCGAACCGGACTCGCCCACCAGGCCCAGAATCTCGCCATCCGGGATGGTGAGGGAGATGCCCGCCACGGCTTCCCGTGTGCGGTTGTGGAATTTTACATGAAGGTCTTGGATCTCCAGCATCAGCCCACCCCCTTGTTCTGGCGGTTCATGCCCTCGCCAATGAGGCCCACGCCGAAAATAAGCAGCACAATGGTCATGCCGGTGCACAGCGCATACCAGGGCGCCGCGCTGAGCATACTCTGGGATTCCGACAGCATGTAGCCCAGCGAGGCATCCGGGGGCTTGACGCCGATGCCCAGATAACTCATGGAGGCCTCCGCCAGCACGGCGTTGTTGAAGCCGATGGTAAAAGCCGGAAGCAGCACATGCAGGGTGTTGGGCAGAATCTGCACCGCCAGAATGCGCAGGGACGAGGCCCCCATCAGGCGGGCGCTCTTTACATAGTTGGAATCCCGCAGGGCGGCAAAGGCCGTGCGGGAAACCCGGGCGAAGCTGGGCACAAACACGATGGACAGGGCAATGACCACGTTGTATTTGCCGCTGCCCAGCACGCTCACGATCACCAGAGCCAGCAGCACGCTGGGGAAGGCGTTCAGCGCATCGTTCAGGCGCATGAGCACCTCATCCACAATGCCGCCGAAGTAGCCGGTGAGCGCACCCACCAGCACCCCGATGCCACCGCCCAGCAGCACGGTGGAAAGTGCGATCACAGCGGTGGTGCCCGCGCCCTTCAGCACGCGGCTGAAAATGTCCCGCCCGAAGTTGTCGGTTCCCATCAGATGGGCAAAACTCGGGGCCGAAAGCTTGGCCGAGCCGGAAATGGCCGTGGGGTCGTAGGGCGTCCAGAAAAAGCCCAGCAGGATCAGCGCCGCCATCACGCCGGTAAGAATCAGCCCCGCCGTCAGATAGGGGCTGCGGTTCCTCCGTTTTTTCACTGCGCGTCACCTCCCAGATTCAGCCGGGGGTCAATGCGCCGGTTGATCACATCGGCCAGCGTGCCCGCCAGCACCACCCACAGGGCCAGAATCACCACAATGACCTGCACCACCGGGTAGTCCCGGTTGCTGATGGAGGCCATCAGCAGCCGGCCCAGGCCGGGCACCGCAAACACCTGTTCCACCACAATGCTGCCGGCCACAATTTCGGCCATGGTCTGGGCCAGGAAGGTGACCACCGGCACCAGAGAGTTTTTCAGCACATGGCGGCGCAGCACCATGCCCCAATCGTTGCCGCGGGAAATGGCGGTGCGCACATAGTCCTTGTTCATTTCGCTGAGAATGGTGCTGCGCAGCATCCGCACCGTCATGGCAATGCGGGGCAGTGCCAGCGCCATGGCCGGGAACAGCAGGTACCAGAGGCTGCCCACTGCGTCCTGGCCGAAACCGGGAAATTTGCCGTGGACGAACCACCCCAGCATCAGGCTGAACACCCAGGTAAACAGCAGGCCGGTGAAGAAGGGCGGCACCGCCATGAAGAACTGGTTCAGGGTTGTGAACAGCGCATCGGCCCGGCCGCCCGCATGGCGGGCGCTCCACATCCCCAGGGGAATGCTGACGATCACCGTCAGCACAAAGGCAAGAAAGCTCAGGCAGAGCGTCAGCCCCAGCTTGGGGGCGATCAGCTGCCCCACCGGAAGCTTGTAGCTGTACGAAGTGCCCAGATTGCCAGTAAAGAACCCGGCCAGCCACTGCCCGTAGCGAACCAGCAGCGGCTGGTTCAGCCCCAGCTGCTCCCGCAGGGCGGCCAGCTTTTCGGGGGTGGCCTCGGTGCCCAGCATGGCCTGTGCCGGGTCGCCGGAGATGAGATCGAAGGCGATGAACGTCAAAAGGGAGACGACCACCATGGTAAACAGAAAAGCCGTCAGCTTTTTCACTGTATATCGCATGGTGTCATCCCCCTTTCGGGTCGGGCGTTCAGCGCCCGCTCATCACTGCACGTAATGGACAGTGGACAGATCCAGAACATAGATGGGATAGAAGTTCAGCCCATCCAGATTGCTGCGCATGGCAACCAGGTCGGCCAGGTCCTGGATGTACACATTGGCAGCGTTTTCGGCCAGACGGGTCTCCATCTGCTTGTACAGCGCAGTCTGCTCGGCATCGTCGGCCGTGGCCTGTGCCTGGGCAAACAGAGCGTCGTACTCGGGATCGTTGTAGTTGATGAAGTTGTTGGAAGCGGTGGAAGTAAAGCGCTCCAGCAGGGCACGGGCGGTCATGTTGGAAGCATCCACACCCACAACCGTGGCCTGATACTGGCGGCCGGTGTACACATCGCTCAGCCAGCTGGCCCACTCAACGGGCTGGATGGTGGCGTTCACGCCGATGGCCTTCAGCTGCTCCACCAACACCTGGGCGGTGTCCATGTGGGGCTGGTAGTTGCTGGGCACGGTGATGGTCATATCAAAGCCGTCGGGGTAGCCCGCCTCGGTGAGCAGCTCCTTGGCCTTCTCGATGTTCTGGGTGTAGTAATCGGTCAGTTCCGGCACAAAGTACTTGCCGAAGGCGGGGTACATGCTGGAGCCGATCGCCGCGCCGTGGCCGTCTGCGATCATGTCCATGATCTGCTGCTTGTCCACTGCGTAACTCAGGGCCTGACGCACACGCACGTCGTCAAAGGGGGCAACGTCGTTGTTCAGGTACATGGCCTGCACCAGGTTCATGGTGCCCTCCAGCACGTTGAACTGGCTCTGGTCCAACTGGGCCACCTGGGTGCTGTTCAGGTGGGCGCACAGGTCAATGGCGCCGCTCTGGAGGCTCAGCACCAGGCTGTCGGCGTTCTCGATGATCTTAAAGGTCACCTTGTCCAGCTGGGCGGGGGCGCCCCAGTACTCGTCAAACTTCTCCAGCACAATGCTGTCCTGCGCGGTGCGAGAGATGAACTTGAAGGGGCCGGTGCCCACGGGGGCCGTGTCCTGCTGGTCGTAATCGGCGGGCAGGATGGCGGTGGTGAGGTAAGCCAGGAACTCGTTGTCCGGCGCTTTCAGGGTGATGGCCACGGTCTGGTCATCCACCTTTTCCACCGACTCAATGGCCTTGAAGGCGGGAACCAGAGGCTCGCCGGCGGTGGCATCGGCGCACCGCTGAATGGAATAGACCACATCGTCCGCGGTCACGGTTTCGCCGTTATGGAACTTCACGCCCTGACGCAGGGTGAAGGTATAGGTTTTCTGGTCGTCCGAGAGGGTGTAGCTCTCGGCAATGGCCGGGGTCAGGTCGCCGTCCGAGGTGGGCTTCATCAGGCCCTCAAACACGTTGAACATGACCTCTTTGGTGCCGGCTGCCACAGCCAGATGGGGGTCCAGGCTCTCATCCAGGTCCTGGGCAATGCCCACGGTGATCTCGTTTGCCTGGGGGGCAGCGCTCTCGCTGGCGGAAGAGGCGGCTGCGCTGGAACTGCTGCTGCCGGAGCATCCGCTCAGTACAGCGCACAGCATGGCCGCCGCCAAAGCGGCTGCAAAGATGCGTTTCTTCATTTGTTTTTCTCCTTCTTCATCGCCGCCCTGCCCTTCTGGCAGCGGTCGGCGTGGGAACGGGGCGGCAAATGCCGCCGGTGGACGGCCCCTTTTTGACTGCAAAGCGGGGCCCTGACTTGCTGCGCCTTCTCCGCGCAGTCCGTTCAGAGAAGCTCTCTGTTCCGGCCGCGCCGTTTTTGCGCAAAAAAGGGCCTTTGGTCTTCGTTATGATCCCAACAGGCCCTGTAAGGCAGTATTGTACACGAATTCTGTTCCAAATGCAAGTCTTTTATTCAAAACGCCCGCCAATGCCCGCCGTGCGCAGAAGCGCCCTTTGCAAAACGCAAGGCGGCGCAGCCCCGAAGGGCTGCGCCGCCTTGGAAAGAACATGATTGATTTGATTGGTACCCCAAAGAGCGCCGGACCAAACCCAGAAGCGGATGCTTACTGGTTCTTCATCTTAGCGAAGCAGTCGCTGCAGTACACAGGACGATCCTCGCGGGGCTGGAAGGGCACGCGAGCAACCTTGCCGCAAGCAGCGCAGGTAGCCTCGTACATGGTGCGGGTGCCGGTGTGAGCGCCGCCATTCTTGCGGGCGTCACGGCAGGCCTTGCAGCGCTGGGGCTCGTTCTCAAAGCCACGGCTGGCGTAGAACTCCTGCTCGCCAGCGGTGAAAACGAACTCCTTGCCGCACTCTTTGCAAACCAAAGTCTTGTCTTCGAACATTGCTAGATATCTCCTCTAGTTTTAGATTTTTGCCCGCGGAAGGATTTCAACCGTTCACCTTTGGCTTTGGGGAACCAACGCTCTGAATGTTAAGCTACTGGGGCATATATACAAAAGCCAACGGCTTTTGGCGAAGGGGTTACGGCAGATTGCGCCGCAGCTTGGCCCGGGCGCGGCCCAGGGCATTTTCCACGCTTTTGGTGGTGCGGCCCAGCTGCACGCCGATGGCGGCATAACTCAGGCCCTGTAAATAAAGGCCCAGCACCTGCCGTTCCAGCGGGGAAAGGCGCGCTGCCATGCGAGCCTTCCAGCTGTTGTAGCGCTCCTGCTCAATGGCCTGTTCTTCCGGGCCGGGGGCCGGGGTGCTTTCTTCCAGCGGTACGCTGGTATTCAGCGGAAGATGCTTTTTGCGGCAGGCCGCCCGTTTTGCAGCCTGCTGCGCATGCTGAATGCACGCGCCCGCATAGGTTTCAAAAGAAGCATCCCGGCAGACGTCATAGCTTTCCAAGGCACGGAACAGCCCGATGATGCCTTCCTGCACGGCGTCCTCCAGCTCCATCCCGGGGCCAATGCAGCCTGCTGCGCTGGAGCGAATCATCGGCATCATGTGCGCAAGCACACAGGCCAACGCCGCTTCATCGCCCGCCTGAGCCAGGCCCACTTGTGCGGGAGTAAACTGGGGCACCTTGCCTCACCTGCCAACCTGAACTTTTGAAATCTTATTTATTGTATCGTCATTGTGACGTTTTGTCAATATTTTTTTCAGGTATGTTTTGTCGAAATTGTTATCCCAAACTCGTCAAAATGACGAAACGAGGTGGGAAAGCCGTCGTTTTTTGCCCTGCTGCAAAATTTTTCTTGCGCTGGCCTTCAAAATCGGTTATAATAAATAAGCATTCATATTCTATGAGTGTGCGTCCCACAACTAAATCAGCCGGTGTGTTGGAATTGGCAGACGAGACGGACTCAAAATCCGTTGGTGGCAACACCGTATGGGTTCGACCCCCATCACCGGCACCACACCGAATGGCTCGCAAACCCTTGATATAGCTGGGTTTGCGGGCTTTTCTTTATGCTTGCCGTTTTCGGGCTGATTTTCGGAGGGACATTGGAGGGACATAGCACATTAAGCGGAGGGATATACGCCCAAAATCGCATTGGCAGACGCAACCTTTTTTTCCTTTGCCATTTACGGATAGGAAGTAAAAAGGGAAACACCTGTGTCAGTCTTTTTCTTTTCATAAATTCACCCTCTTAGTTTGTTTCTCCCAGATATTCTTCAAGGCATATTCCTCGTTTGTATATTTCGGTAGCCGCATTAACACCGACATATCGGTAATGCCATGGCTCGTTGGCTATACCTGTGATTGCAACTTTATTCTCTGGATAGCGATATATAAACCCATAGCGATAGGCATTTTGAGCGAGCCAGTTATAAACCTCATAACCATATGAATTTATGCCATCAGCATTTATATCAACGCCAAGACCAAGTTGATGTTCACTTGTTCCCGGAATAGCAACCCAGCGTTCTGTTTCTGTTTTTGCGTCGGATTCAGAATATCCTTTTTCGATATACTCCGCCATTGATTCATCGTATATTTGCTGTTGCTCCTGCTCTGTTCTGTAGCCGGAGGCAACAACAGGATATACACCATCATCTCTCATATCATCAAACATTTTCTGAAGCTGAGGGTATATTCTGCTGTCCACGCATTGTCCGTTTGATAGTTCTGTTAAATCGATTTCACTGTCAGTTTCAAGGGGATGCCATTTATTCACCAGTATCAAGCACCATTCTCCATCTGCTTCATTTTCATTACCAAAATCAATGGAAGGCAATGATGCCTTGTTGTATATATCTGTCCCTGCAAAACGCTGAACAAAGATGCAGGCTAATGCTATCAGTAAAATCAGGATGCAGATAAATAAGTGGGGACAGCGTTTCTTGGTTTGTTGGGTATGAGTTGACATCGTTTTTCCTCCCTGATAAGCTAAAAAAGCACGCTTGCTTTTGGTACTGTAAGTGTACCAAAAGCAAGCGTGCTTTTTTTTCGTTTCCCCACAAGAGTTTCCTATGTTTTCCTGCGGAATTTCTTACGATTTTCCTACAGGAGCGGAAGAGTGACTGTAAATTCGATTTGCTCATTTTCACTTTTTGCGGTAATTGTTCCGTTATGAAGCTCAACGATTTCTTTTGCAACTGCAAGACCCAATCCTGCACCTCCGCTTCTGGAACTTCGTGCAACATCAAGACGATAAAACTGTTCAAAAATGCGTACAAGCTTTTCTTTTGGAATGGTATTGCCGCAATTGGTAAACTGAATACACAAATTTTCACCGTTTTGTTTTACAGTAATATGAATCGTGCTGTCATCAAAGCTATAATTCACTGCATTTCTCAGCAGATTATCAAAAACGCGCTGCATCTTATTGACATCGCACTTTATCATAGTGTCTGGGGCTATTTCAAGCTCACATTTTAAATTCTTCTCTAAAAACATTGGTTTGAACTCGTATGTAAGTTGTTCAAGCATACGGGTCAAATTGACCCTGCTGTACTCAAGAGTGATATTAGAAAGATTAAACCGCGTGATTTCAAAAAATTCGTTAATTAAATCCTCAAGATGTTCTGCTTTTTCCAAAGAAATTGACAAATACTTTTCTCTTAATTCTTCGGAAATTTTGTTTTCATCCCGCAGCAAAGTTAAATACCCAATTACTGAGGTGAGTGGGGTTTTCAAATCGTGGGCAAGATAAACAACAAGGTCATTTTTCCGTTGTTCTGAAAGCTCTGCTGCCAGTTTTCGTTGTTCAAGAGTATGCTTAATATGATTGATTTTCTTTTCGATTGCAGTTAATTCAGAAGGCAAAACAATATCTCCTGAATTTTCTTCTATCAGAGCATCTATACTACGGTTAATTTCTTTGAAATACTTAGAAAATTCATTTAGATAAAAGCGCAAAATAATTGCAAATAACAGTAAGGAAAGCACTACGAAGAAAAGACTCATATAATCTCTAATATATATTGAATATACATTATAAGCTCGGTCATAATCATGGTAGACAAAATTATCCAAAAAACCCACAAAAGTGTCTGCTATGTGCCCTTTTAAAAATAGAGAGTACAAGGCTGCTAAAAAAGCAAACGCAAAAAACAACATTCCAAAAATTCTAATCAATAATTTGTTTTTAAGAAGGCGATAATCATCTCTTTCGCTATTTCTTTTATTTTTCAATGGTATATCCCACTCCCCACACAGTTTTTATAAATTTCGGTTTTTTTGCAGGCTCATTAAGCTTTTCCCTCAATCTTCCGATATGAGCCATAACAGTATTATTGTTATCAAGGAATTTCTCACCCCAAATATTTTCAAACAATTCCTCAGACGAAATAACTTTTCCTCTGTTCTCACACAAGTACCAGAGGATAGAAAACTCAATAGGTGTCAAAGTAACCTCTTTTCCATACAAAGTACATTTGTGAGTATTCTTGTTTATAATAAGTCCTCTTACATCATGTTCTGCAATGGGAGCATCTTTTTCCTCGGCATTAGCCGCATTATTATAACGAACATAACGGCGAAGTTGCGTTTTTACTCTTGCTACAACCTCCAAAGGATTGAAAGGTTTTGTAATGTAATCATCAGCTCCAATGGTAAGTCCCATAATTTTATCAGTATCCTCAACTTTTGCCGTCAGAATTATAATAGGATAATAATATTGTTCTCTGATTTTCTGACAAATACGAAATCCATCAATATCTGGAAGCATTACATCTAAAATTGCCAAATCCATTTTTTGCGTTTCAATACATTCCAAAGCATCCAGACCATTATAAAATTTATGTACCGTGTAACCATCATTTTTAAGATATACCTCTATTAGATCGGCTATCTCCTTTTCATCGTCTACTATTAAAATTTGTTCACTCATTTTATTGCTCCTTAATTTCCGGCACAGCTTCCATAATATCGCCAAAGTCACAGTTTAGATATTCGCATATATCAAGCAAAACAGGAAGTGTGACATTTTCGTTTTTCCCAAGTTTAGCAAAAGTGCTTTTGCTTGCACCAACCGCCACTCTTAATTGACTTTTTTTCATCCCTTTATCTATAAGCAGTTTCCAAAGCTTATTATAACAAACTTTCATTTCGTTCCTCCGAATAGACTTATTAACTCTGTCATAGCACTTAAATCGCTAAAATACAAGTGTTTGGTTTGCATTTGCAGACTTTCTTGAAAAGCGTATGTATTCGGCTGTTTAATACAAACAGCCGAAATGAATTTTAATACTGCGGCATACCATACCCCAATATCTCATAATACCCTATGGCATAGTGATTTTCTCGGCAGCTATCGCCGGAATTGCCCTCCACGGTGTACAATCACATTCCAAATCGTGCCGCCCTTATCGTGCATTTCTGGATTGTCTGGCGGACGGGCAACCCCATGATTTAGACGAGATCAAGTCCGTTGTCGCCAACAAATTCCGTCTCTCCCCTGCGGAGCGAGAGGTGCTTCTTGCGAGCGGAAAACAGCCTGTTTTTGACAACCGGATTGGCTGGTGCCGGACTTATTTAAAGAAAGCCGGGCTGCTGGAACGCGTGGCACGCGGCACGTATGTTCTTACTTCTGATGGGAAACGTGTATTGGCGGAAAATCCCGCTAAAATCGACAATCTTTACTTGCAGCGGTTTGATTCATTCCGCGCCTTTTTTTCACGCAGTTCAGGCAATGAGCATCCTGTAGCTGCCGTTTCCAGCCAAACACCCCAAGACACTTTGGAGGCTGCCTTTCATCAGATAAACTCCGTCCTGGAAGACAATTTGCTCACCGCCATCATGGGGCAATCCCCCGCCTTTTTCGAGCACCTTGTCGTGAAGCTACTGACGCAAATGGGGTATGGCGGCTCGGCGGAGGACGCCGGAATGGTGATTGGCCAAACCGGAGACGAAGGCATTGACGGCCTGATTCGTGAGGATAAATTGGGCTTCAGCCTGATTTACATTCAGGCCAAGCGTTGGGACCGCAGTACGTCCATCGGTCGCCCGGAAATTCAAAAGTTTGTCGGTGCCCTGGCCGGTCAGGGCGCCTCTAAGGGGCTGTTTATCACGACCGCAAAGTTCACCAAAGAAGCCCGCGAATACGCCAATAAGCAGCATACCGCCAAAATTGTCCTTGTGGATGGCCAAAAGCTTGCAAAATTGATGATTGAATACAATTTGGGCGTCTCCACCGAAACCACATATCAGGTCAAGCGCATTGACACCGATTTTTTCTCCGATGATTGGGATGCCTAAAAAACGCGCAGAGAGTCCCCCGGCCCATGCCGGGGGACTCTCTGCGTTTACACATTTTTAAGTTTCCGGTCTGCGGTCAGGCCGCCAGCAGGCCCTGTTCCACCAGGAAGTTCCGGGCCACCTCGTTCACGTCGCGGCCCTCCACATCCACCTGGTAGGTCATCTGCGCCATCTGCTCGTTGGAAATGCGCCCTTCCAGCAGGTTCATGGCCTGCTCCAGGCCCTGGTCGGCGTACTCATCCAGCACTTCCTGCCGCACCAGCAGCGTACCGTTGTACTCCGGGAAGAAATTCTTGTCGTCCTCCAGGATCTTCAGCCCCGCCTTGATGTTCAGGCCGTCGGTGGTGTACACCTCCGTCACCTGGAAGCTGCCGTTCTCGATGGCGTTGTACTTCAGGCTGATGTCCACCGAGACCGCATCCTTAAACTTCAGGCCGTAATAGGCCGCAAAGGGGTTGTACTTCATGCTGCCCTCGGCGGTAAAAAAGTCATGCTCGGCGCCGAACACCAGCTGCCCTGCAATGGGCACAAGGTCGCTCACCGTGTTCAGGCCATACTGCTGCGCCAGCGCTTCGGGCACGGCAATGGCATAGGTGTTGTCCAGCCCGAACTTTCCCAGCATCCGCACGCCGTAGCGCTCCATCGCCTGCCGGTTGGCGTAGTCGTACAGGGTCTCGCCCGCCGGGATGTCGGTGGTGTCCTGATGCAGGTAGGTGGTAAGCAGGGTGCCGTCGTAGCTCACAATAAAGTCGCAGGAGGACTGGGCCGCCGTCAGCTCGTTGAAAGCGTTCACCGCAGTCATCTCATCCTTGATGACCACCTTCAGGCCAGTGCGGTCCTCCACCAGCATCTTCACCATACGGGTGAGCAGCTGCGGCTCGGAGTAGTTCAGGTCGTACACATACAAATCGCCCTTTTCACCGCCGGTGCCGAAGGGCACCAGCAGTACAAAGGCCGCCAGCAGAAGGGCCAACGGGGCCAGCAGCTTCTTGCGTCCCCCGCCGCGGATGGCAGCAGAGTGCATCCGCTTTTCAAACACGCCCATCAGCACATCCAGCGCCGCGGCGATCACCATCAGCACCAGCGTTGCGGACAGAATGGTTTTCATGTCCTTCAGGCGGATGCCCCGGGTGATAACGCTGCCCAGGCCGCCGCCGCCCACAAAGGCCGCAAACACCGCCGTGCCGATGGCGTTGACCACCGCAATGCGGATGCCGGTAAACATGGTGGGAAACGCCAGCGGCAGCTCCACCATGACCACCCGATAGAGCTTGCTCATGCCCATACCCCGGGCCGCCTCTTTTACGCCGGGGTCCACCTGCTGCAAACCAAGGCAGGTGTTGCGCACGATGGGCAGCAGCGAATACAGGGTGATGCCCAGAATCACCGTGGCCTTGCCCGCGCCTAGGAACACCATGATGATGCCCAGCAGCGCCAGCGAGGGGATGGTCTGAAGCAAATCCACCACCCGAAGGATCACGGCCCGGGCCTTGGGGTACAGATAGGCCAGCAGACCCAGCGGCACACCGATGAGAATGGAGAGGAGGCAGGCGGCCAGCACAATGTAAAGGTGTTCACAAATCATCGACCAGGTCATTTTCCACCCTCCTTTCGCATTCCCCGGGGCGTGACCTTCTTCTGCAGCAGGTCCACCAGCCACCCAAGCAGAATGGCCAGCAGCGCCGCCGGGATCGCTCCCAGCAGAATGAGGGTGTTGTTGTTGGAGTTGGTGCCCTGGTAAACGAAGTCACCCAGGCCGCCCAGGCCGATCATGGAGGCCAGCACCGCCCAGGATACGGTATAAATGGCAGCCATGCGCAGGCCGGCCACGATGGAGGGCATGGCCAGCGGCAGCTCCACCTGAAGCAGGGTTTGAAGCGGCGACATACCACAGCCCTTTGCCGCTTCCACATAGCGGCTTTCCACCGCCAGAATGCCGGTGTAGGTATTTTTCAGCACCGGGAACATGGCGTACACCGTCAGGGCCACAATGACCGTAGCGGGCACCATGCCCCACCAGATAAACAGTACACCGATGAACACCAGGCCGGGAATGGTCTGGAACACCGACAGAATGGGCAGAACAATGCCGGACCAGCGGGGCACCCGGGAGAGCAGCACGCCCAGCACCAGGCCCAGCGCAAAGCCGATGGCCACCGACACCAGAACGTACCCCAGGTGCACCGCAACCGCCTTCAGCAGCATGGCGCCGTATGCATCAATCAGGTACTTCATTTGGCCTCCCCCCACAGGTTTTCAGCCACCGAGCGGGCTACGCTGGTTTTGGTCACGATGCCGGCGATGGTATCGTCCTCCCGAAGAACCACTACGTAGTTTGCGCCGGAATCCAGCAGATAGTCAAAGCTCTCCTTGGCGTCGTCCCCCACCCGGGCCACCCGGGCCGTCTGACGGATCAGCGGTTCAATGCTCTTCAGGCCCTGCCCCCAGTGGCGGATGTCGCCAATGGACACAATGCCCAGATAGTGCTCGTGCTCGTCCGTCACCAGCAGGGTATCCACACTGCCGCGGGCCATGCGCTCGGCGCACTCCAGCACGCCGCGGTTTTTCTGCACGCTGAGCACATTGGTGCGCATAAAGCTTTCCACCTTGGAGGGGGCCGGTGCGCCGGGGGCGTGCTTGCCCAAGAAGTCCCGCACCTGCTCACTGGCCGGATGCTCCAGCATCTCCTCGGGGGAGGCCATCTGCACAATGCGGCCGCCGTCCATAAAAATAATGGTATCGGCCAGCTTCAGAGCCTCGCCCATATCGTGGGTGACGAACACAATGGTCTTGTTCAGTTTCTGCTGCAAGCGCTTTACTTCGTCCTGCAAATTCTCGCGGGTCATGGGGTCCAGGGCGCTGAAGGGTTCGTCCATCAGCACAATGGAGGGCGAGGCCGCCAGTGCACGCAGCACGCCGATGCGCTGCTGCTGGCCGCCGGAAAGCTCGGAGGGGTACTTGTCCGCATACTGCTCCATGTTCACCATGGGCAGCATCTCTTTCACGATCTGGTCGCAGCGGGCCTTGTCGTATTTCAAAAGCCGGGGTACCACGCAGATGTTCTGGGCCACCGTCATATTGGGAAACAGACCGATCTGCTGGATCACATAGCCGATGTGGCGGCGCAGCTCCACCTTGTCAATCTCATGGATCTCCTTGCCGTCAATGAGAATACGGCCGCTGTCCGGCTCAATGAGGCGGTTGATGGTTTTCAGCGTGGTGGTTTTGCCGCAGCCGGACGTGCCGATGAGTACCACAAACTGCCCATCCGGAATGGTGAAGTTCAGATCCCGCAGGATCGGTGTTTTGCCGTAGTTCTTGCAAACATGCTCAAATTGAATCATGGTGGCTTCACTCCTTCATTTCAGACTGCTTTTTCGTTATAATTATAACACAGAATTTTCATTGATTGGATAAATAAATTGTTAAAATTTATCGCGCGGCGCAAATTCTCTCTAGGCCACATCCCGCAAAAAATTGCGCAGATCGCGCAGTTATCCAATTTTTTCGTGTCCGTTCGGTCAAATTGTCCAAATTGTCCCGGTGCATTGCTCAAACGGCCCGCCCCTGCTATAATGAGGGTAATAAAAAAGGCTCTGGCCGGCGGCCGCGCCTTTGCGCCCGCCCGGCAGCCTGCATTCATCCGGAAGGAGTGCTGCTTGTATGAAACTGTTCATTGACACCGCCAATGTGGAAGAAATTCGTACCGCCAGTGAGATGGGTGTCATCGCCGGTGTGACCACCAACCCCAGCCTCATTGCCAAGGAGGGACGGGACTACGCCACCGTACTGAAGGAGATCGCCGCCATTGTGGACGGTCCCATCAGCGGTGAGGTAAAGGCCACCACCACCGACGCCGCCGGGATGATCGCCGAGGGCGAGGCCATTTATGCTCTGGACCCGGCCCATATGGTCGTGAAAATCCCCATGACCGCCGAGGGCCTGAAGGCCATCAAGGCCCTGTCGGCCAAGGGCATTCCCACCAACTGCACCCTGATTTTTACCGCCAACCAGGCGCTGCTGGCCGCTCGGGCCGGCGCCACGTATGTCAGCCCCTTCCTGGGCCGGCTGGATGACATCAGCCAGCCCGGCATTGAGCTGGTGCAGAACATCCATGACATTTTCCTGAACTACCCGGACATCACCACCCAGATCATCGCCGCCAGTGTGCGCAACCCCATCCATGTGACCGACTGTGCCCTGGCCGGGGCCGACATCGCCACGGTGCCCTACAAGGTCATCGAGCAGATGCTGCACCACCCCCTCACCGATGCCGGCATTGAAAAGTTTAAGGCCGACTATGTGAAGGTATTCGGCGAATAAGTCCGGTTCTCATTGGCTGGTTTTTCAAAGCGATAAAAAGCGCGGCCCAAACGGTTGGGCCGCGCTTTTTCGTATTTTTTGCAATTACAAAGCGTTATTTGTTTTTATACATTTCCTGATAGTAATTCTGGTAGTCGCCGCTGGTGATGTGCTTCATCCAGTCCTCATGCTCCAGATACCAGTCAATGGTCTTGACAATGCCCACTTCAAAGGTGGTTTCCGGGTACCAGCCCAGCTCCTCCTTGATCTTGGTGGGGTCAATGCCGTAGCGGCGATCGTGGCCCAAACGGTCGGCCACGTGCCGGATCAGCTCCTCGCTGATGCCCTCATCCTTCAGCCGGTCGTGCAGCTGGGCAATGATGGTCTTGACGATGAAGATGTTGGGCCGCTCGTTGTGGCCGCCCACGTTGTACACCTGGCCGCTGCGGCCGCCGTTTGCCACCATGTCAATGGCCTTGCAGTGGTCCTCCACATACAGCCAGTCGCGCACCTGCATTCCATCGCCGTACACCGGCAGGCTCTTGTGCTGCTTCACGTTGTTGATCATCAGGGGAATCAGCTTTTCCGGGAACTGATAGGGGCCGTAGTTGTTGGAGCAGCGGGTGATGTTCACCGGCATGCCGTAGGTGTCGTGATAGGCCATCACGAACAGGTCGGCGCTGGCCTTGCTGCTGGAATAGGGGCTGTGGGGGCACAGGGGCGTGGTCTCCATAAAATAGCCGGTCTCGCCCAGAGTGCCGTACACCTCATCGGTGGACACCTGCAGGTACTTCTTGCCCTCTTTCCAGATGCGCTTCTCTGCGTCGTACCAGGCGTTTTTGGCGCACTGCAGCAGGTTGACGGTGCCCATCACGTTGCTCTGCACGAAGATCTCCGGGTTGGAGATGCTCCGGTCCACATGGCTCTCGGCTGCAAAGTTGATCACATAGTCGAAGTCGTACTGCTCGAACAGGCGGGTGACCAGTTCCTTATCGCAGATGTCGCCCTGCACGAAGGTGTGGCGTTCGTCGCCCTCGCAGTCCTTCAGATTTTCCAGGTTGCCCGCGTAGGTCAGCTTGTCCAGGTTGACCAGCTTGATCTCAGGGTACTTGTTCAGCATATAGTAGACGAAGTTGGTGCCGATGAAACCGGCGCAGCCGGTAACCAGATACGTTTTCATAAATTGTTATGCCTCCGGGCTTTCGTTCTTAAAAAATTCGGTCAGGGCTTCCTGCCAGGGGCGCATTTCGTTGCCCACCGTGCAGGCCAGCATCCGGTTTTCCAGGGCGCTCCAGGCGGGGCGGCTGGCTGCGTCCGGATGGGCGGCCGCGTACTCGGCGCTGGTGCAGGGGGCCACGGTAGCCTTCACCCCGCTCAGCCGGATGATCTCGCAGGCAAAGTCATACCAGCTGCACACGCCCTCGCCGGTGCAGTGGTAGGTGCCGTACTCGCTGCTCACCGCCAGCTTCAGCAGATGGTGGGCCAGGTCGGCGGCGTTGGTGGGGTTGCCCAGCTGGTCGTTCACCACGGTCAGGGCCCCCAGCTTGCGGCCCGCGTTCACCATGGTGAACACAAAGTTTTTGCCGGTGTGGCTGTACAGCCAGGCGGTGCGCACCACAAAGCTACGGGGGCAGAACTGCCGCACATACTGCTCGCCCAGAAGCTTGGTGCGCCCATAGGCGCTCACCGGGGCAGGCAGGGCACTCTCATCCAGAGGCACACCGCCGTTTTCTTTGCCGCTGAACACATAATCGGTGGAAACGTGCACCAGTTTTGCGCCCACCTTCTGGGCGGCAATGGCCAGGTTCCGGGGGCCCAGGGCGTTCACCTTAAAGGCATCCTCGGTGTGGCTCTCGCAGCCATCCACATTGGTGTAGGCAGCGCAGTTGATGATCACATCCGGCTCCATCCGGCGCACAAAGGCCACAACCTCGTCCCGGTCGGTGATGTCCAGCTCATCCGCATCAGTGGGAATGACCTTGGCCGTACACAGCTTTTCCGGAATGGGCCCAATCTCGGAGCGGCCTTCCTTCAGCTGGCGCAGCAGCTCGGTGCCCAACTGGCCGTGGCTGCCCGTGATCAGAATCTTCATATCGTGTCAGCTCCTTTGTTTCAAAGCGCTCAATACTTCAGCTTGTTGTCCGCCACCTGCTTCAGGTGCTTGCCGTAGGGGCTTTTACCGTAACGGGCCGCACTTTCCAGCAGCTTTTCCCGGCTGATCCAGCCGTTTTTGTAGGCGATCTCCTCCGGGGCGCTGATCTTGATGCCCTGGCGCTTTTCCACCATGCGCACAAAGTCGGCCGCGTCCACCAGGCTGTCCATGGTGCCGGTGTCCAGCCAGGCAAAGCCCCGGCCCAGCAGCTGCACGTCCAGGTCGCCCTGCTCCAGATACATGGCGTTCAGGCTGGTGATCTCCAGCTCGCCCCGGGCGCTGGGCTTGACCTGCTTGGCCAGCTCCACCACGCGCTTGTCATAGAAATACAGGCCGGTGATGGCGTAGTTGGATTTCGGCTGTTCGGGCTTTTCTTCCACGCTGATGACCTTGCCGTTGTCGTCAAACTCCACAATGCCGAAGCGCTCCGGGTCGCTGACGTAATAGCCGAACACCGTGGCCCGGCCGTTCTTTTCGGCGTTGACCGCAGCGGCCTTCAGAATGCGGGAGAAGCCGTTGCCGTAGAAGATGTTGTCGCCCAGAACCATGGCACAGCAATCGTCGCCGATGAACTCCTCACCCAGCAAAAATGCCTGGGCCAGGCCGTCCGGGCTGGGCTGCACCTTGTAAGAGAAGTGCACGCCGAACTGGCTGCCGTCTCCCAGCAGGTGTTCAAACCGGGGGGTGTCCTCCGGGGTGGAGATGATGAGAATGTCCTGAATGCCCGCCAGCATCAGGGTGGACAGCGGGTAATAGATCATGGGCTTGTCGTACACAGGCAGCAGCTGCTTGGACGTAACCATGGTCAGCGGATACAAGCGGGTGCCGGCGCCGCCGGCCAGAATAATGCCTTTCATCGTTTGCGCTCCTTCTGAAGGCGGGCGATGCCCCGGAAGATTCCGGGTGCGGTTGTCCGCGTTCCCCCGCCGGGCCGTTTTGCCCGGCTTTGTTTGTGCCCGGCGCAAAAGCGCCGTTTCGTACCTTGCAGCTTAACACAAAGCGGAGCCGCGCCGCTGTATACAAATCCGGGCCGGGCTTTCCCGGCAGGCAGGGCAAACCAGGGCTGGTTCAGCACCAGTGAAAGCCCCACTTTTTAAAATAGAGCATCATGCTGCTCATCTGGCGGGCAAAGGCCGCCGGCCGGCGGAAGGGCTCCCGGTGCCAGGCGTGAATGGCCCGGAACTGCGGCAGCAGGCACACCCGCCCGCAGCACATGGCCCGCCGGGTAATGTCGGCATCCTCCACATACATGAAATAATCCGGGTCAAAGCCGCCGATCTTTTTCATCACGTCCGTGCGGATGACGAAAAAGCTGCCGGTGCAGAACTGAATGTCCTGCACCTTGGTCAGGTCCTCATCCTGCATGGTGTAATGGGTGTCAAACCGCTGCAGCGGCTCGAAGCCCGGCACCTGACGGGCCACCAGGCTGGCCACGTTGGGCACCCGGCGGGGCAGGTTCTGCTTTTCGCCGGTGGGAAAATACAGCTGCGGGGTAGCCATCACCACATCCGGATGCTCGTCCATCCAGGCGCACATACCGGTCAGCGTATCCTCTTCCACCAGAATGTCCGGGTTCAGCACAAAGTGGTACTTGCTTTTCAGGCGGGGCAGCACCGTGTTGTGCCCCTTGCCGAAGCCCACATTTTCCGACAGGCAGATCACCGTCACCGGCTTTTCAAAGCGGGTCCGCTCCAGTTTTTTCCCGGTGCCGTCCGGGCTGGCATTGTCGATTATATACAGATCCACCGGCTGAGAGGTATAACGAAGAATCGAAGCCGCCGCCTGAACGACTTCTTCGTAACCGCCGTAACTCACAATGCTGGCGCTGATCTCTGCCATTTGCCTTCCTCCGGGCTCTGCCGCATATGGGCGGCGTTCTTCAGCGTTTATTATAACATTTTATCTCTTTGTTCGCAACCGCGCCGCAGCGGCATTTTCCGGGCGATTCCGTGAAATTCCGGGCTGCCCGGGCCGTGCTTTTTTCGCCGCAAATCGTGCCGTTGTGAAAAGCCGCCCGGACGCCCGTGCAAAAAAGCCCGCAGGCAGCCTGCCGGAGATTCCGGCCGGCCGCCCGCGGGCATTCGGTTCTATGTTTGCTGCAAGCACCGCGCGGCGTCGGGCCGGTTCCGGGCTGCTCAGCCGTTCTGCTGGGCCTGGGCCTCTTCCATTGCCTTTTTCTTGGCGGCGATGGCAGCCAGAGCGTCCTTGCGGGACAGGTTGATGCGGCCCTGCTGGTCGATGTCGGTGACCATAACGATCAGCTCATCGCCCACGGCAACCACGTCCTCCACCCGCTCCACGCGCTTGGTGTCCAGCTTGCTGATGTGAACCAACCCCTCCTTGCCCGGGGCGATCTCCACAAACGCGCCGAAGTTCATCAGGCGGGTCACGCGGCCCTTGTAGATGGCGCCCACCTCCGGGTCCTCCACAATGGTCTTGATGGTATGGATGGCGCGCTGGGCATCTTCTTCGTCCACAGCGGACACAAAGACATGGCCGTCCTCTTCCACGTCGATCTTGCAGTTGCACTTGACGCAGATTTCCTGAATGACCTTGCCGCCCTTGCCGATCACGTCCTTGATCTTATCCACGGGGATGGTCATGCCGAACATCTTGGGCGCATACTTGCTCAGCTTTGCGCGGGGCTCGGCGATGCAGGGCTTGATGATCTCATCCAGGATGTACAGGCGGCCCTTGCGGCACTTCTCCAGCGCTTCCTCAATGATGTCGTAGGTCAGGCCGTCGATCTTGATGTCCATCTGAATGGCGGTGATGCCGCGGCGGGTGCCGCCCACCTTAAAGTCCATATCGCCGTGGAAGTCCTCCACGCCCTGAATGTCCAGCATGGTCATCCAGCGGTCGCCCTCGGTGATGAGGCCGCAGCTGATGCCGGCTACAGGGGCCTTAATGGGCACGCCCGCATCCATCAGGGCCAGGGTGCTGCCGCAGATGGAAGCCTGGCTGGTGGAGCCGTTGGAGGACAGCACCTCGCTCACCAGACGCAGGGTGTACGGGAATTCCTCCATGGGGGGAATCACCGGCAGCAGGGCGCGCTCCGCCAGTGCGCCGTGGCCGATCTCGCGGCGGCCGGGGCTGCGGGGCGCCCGCGCCTCACCCACCGAGTAGGGCGGGAAGTTGTAGTGATGGATGTACCGCTTATAAGGCTCGGTGCCCAGGTCGTCCATCAGCTGGCTGTCCTTGGTGTTGCCCAGGGTGCAGGTGGTCAGCACCTGGGTCTGGCCGCGGGTGAACATACCGCTGCCGTGAACCCGGGGCAGCAGGCCCACCTCCGCCGCCAGAGGGCGGATCTCGTTGATTCCGCGGCCGTCCACACGCTTGCCGTCATCCAGCAGCCAGCGGCGCACCACGTACTTCTGCATCTTGTACATGATCAGCCCCACGGTGGCATCGTCCAGGTCGGGGTATTCGGCCTCCAGCTTGTCCTGAATGGGCAGCAGACGGGCATCGCGCACGTTCTTGTCGTCGGTGTCCATGGCGGCCTTGAAGTCGTCCAGATATTCGGCGCGGATCTTGGTAAACAGGTCGTAGTCCAGATCCATGCTCACAAAGTCAATCTTCGGCTTGCCGATCTCGGCCACAATGCCGTTGATGAAGGCAATGATCTTCTTGATCTCGCCGTGGGCCATCTTGATGGCCTCCAGCATGGTGGCCTCATCCACCTCGTTGGCACCCGCCTCGATCATCACGATCTTGTTCATGGTGGCGGCCACCGTCAGCTGCAGGTCGCTGTTCTGGCGCTGCTCCAGCGTGGGGTTCACCACCAGCTGGCCATCCACCAGGCCCATAAACACGCCGCCGATGGGGCCCTTCCAGGGAATCTCACTGATGGACAGGGCAATGGAGGTGCCGATCATGCCAGCAATCTCCGGGCTGCAGTCCTGATCCACGCTCATCACGGTCATGGTCACGCACACATCATTGCGCATTTCCTTGGGGAACAGCGGGCGAATGGGGCGGTCCACCACACGGCTGGTGAGAATGGCCTTCTCGCCGGGGCGGCCTTCACGGCGCATAAAGCTGCCGGGAATGCGGCCCACCGCGTAGAGCTTTTCCTCAAACTCCACGCTCAAGGGGAAGAAGTCGATGCCCTCGCGGGGCTTCTCGCTCATGGTTACATTGCACAGCACCACGGTCTCGCCGTAGCGCACCAGGCAGCTGCCGTTGGAGAGGCCGCACATCTTGCCGGTCTCCACCACAAAGGGGCGGCCCGCCAGCGTGGTTTCCCACACCCGGTAATTGGGGAAGGTTTCTTTTCTGGAACTAAATTCCAAAGCCATGTGAGTGTTCCTCCTGTTTTGTTCTTTGACACTTAATTTGTAGATAGTGTAGCACAAAAAAGCGGATACATTCAACCGGTTTTTTATCAAAAATGCCGTCTCTCTTTTGTCTAATCTGCCATGCTCTCCCCCGTTTCGGGTCAAAAAGCGCTGCTCTGCGGCGTTTTGCCCTGCATGGATTTCGCACCGCCGGTTTCTTTTTGGCGTTTGGCCGCCGCCGGGCACCGCACAGCCCCGCCCGTTTGGGCTTTTTCGTCGGCGCACAAAAAAGCGGCCGGAAGCCCAAAGGCTTCCGGCCGCTTAAACGCAAAACTCGATTACTTACGCAGACCCAGCTTGGCGATCAGAGCACGATAGCGCTCCACGTCCTTCTTCTGCAGGTAAGCCAGCAGGTTGCGGCGCTGGCCAACCATCTTCAGCAGGCCACGACGGCTGTGATGGTCGTTGTGGTTGGCAGCCAGATGCTCGTTCAGGTGATTGATGCGAGCGGTCAGCAGGGCAACCTGCACCTCGGGAGAACCAGTGTCGTTCTCGCTCATACGGTACTGTTCGATGATGGTCTTCTTGGATTCCATGGTTCTAACCTCTTTTTATAAAATTTGCCGTCAGCGCCAGCGGTGGGCAACCGGTCTTCCCTGTTGCAGGGCATACGCCCAGGGCCGGACCGCGGTATTGAATTTAGTATAGCACATTCTCCCGGCTGCTGCAAGGCATTTTTTGCATTTGGGGGCAAATTGCTCCTGCAAACCGGCCGCCCTGCCCTCAGAACAGGTATTTATCCAGCAGAGCAACGGCCAAAACCACCACAATGGCCGCTTCCAGTACCTTAACCACCAGGTCCATCTGCTTGGCAGTCACCGGCAGGCGGTCATAGAGCCAGCTCTTCTTCACGGCGGGCCAGCGCCGCCTCACGCTCTTCCAGCGTTTGGGAAGTTTTTTCATCCATTGGTTGTTCCTCCTTCGCGCGGCTGCGCTGCTTGTGCTGAAATCTTCCCGCCCTGCAGGGCCGTATGGTTTGCCGATGGGGCATACCTCCTTGCTTTGCACGCAAAAGGCCCCCACTGCCCATTATTATAGAGCAGCGGGGGCCGAACATGCAAGGAGAGAAGAAGAAATTACTTCTTGGCCAGGTACTTACGGATATCCATAGCCACAGCCAGGATGATGACCAGGCCCTGCACCAGGTAGGTGTAGCTGGAGTCGATGCCCATGAACTGCAGGGCAACCTTCAGCACTTCGAACACGCAGACACCGACCAGAACGCCGGGCACGGTGCCCACGCCGCCGGTGGTGGAAACGCCGCCGATGGTGGAAGCCGCGATGGCATCCAGCTCGTAGCCGTAAGCGGTCTGCACGCTGGCGCCGCCGGACTTGGCAGCCAGCAGAACGCCGGCCAGGCCGAACATACAGGCAGCCAGAATGTAGATCTTGATCTTGGTCTTGGGCACGTTCACGCCGGCCACTTCAGCGGCGTTCTCGTTGCCGCCGATGGCGTACATATACTTGCCGTGACGGGTCTTGTTGTACAGGAACCAGAAGCAGATGGCCACAACCACGGCGATCAGAATCAGCACGGGGATGCCCAGGATGTTCTGGGTGGCAATGCCGGTGAAGTCACTGCGCAGACCGCCGATGGGGTTGGCGCCGGTGTAAACCAGGCAGATGCCGTAAACAATCTGCTGCATACCCAAGGTGGCGATGAAGGGCTGCACCTTCAGGTAGCTGACCACCAGGCCGTTCACCAGGCCGAAGATGGCGCAGATGGCGATGACGATGGCAAAGATGGCGAGCAGGGGCAGCTCGGGCATATTGGGGTAGAAACGGCCGGAGTAGCCAGCCTTCTGGGCCAGAATGGCGGCCAGGCAGGCGGCGAAGCCAGCCACACGGCCGGCGCTCAGGTCGTTGCCGGTGGTGATCAGGCAGCCGGAAATGCCCAGCGCGATGATGTAGCGGATGGAGATGTTCTTCAGGGTGTTGACCAGGTTGCTGGTGCCGAAGAATTTCGGCTTCATGATGCCCACCGCAATGACGATGACCAGCATCAGGATAATGATGGCGTTGTTCGTGATCCAGCTTTTTACCTTTTTGCCGGAGATTTTCTTGGTATCCTCCACGTTGGACGACCTCCTTAATTAAACTGAGTGGCCAAAGCCATGATGTTTTCCTGAGTGGCTTCCTTGCCGGGGATGAAGCCGGTGACGCGGCCGTCACACATGACCATCACCCGGTCGGACATACCGATGATCTCGCTCATTTCCGAAGAGATCATGATGATGCTCTTGCCCTGCTTTGCCAGGTCGGCAATGATGCAGTAGATCTCGTACTTCGCGCCCACGTCAATGCCGCGGGTGGGCTCGTCCAGGATGAGCACATCCGGGTTGTTGGCCAGCCAACGGGCGATCAGCACCTTCTGCTGGTTGCCGCCGGACAGGCTGCGAATGGCCGTTTTGGGGCTGGGCACCTTGATGGCCATCTTTTCCTTATTTTCCTGCACCAGGTCCACAATGGCCTTGTTGTCCAGCATAATGCCGCCCTTCAGGTAGTGGTCCAGGCTGGAAATGGAGATGTTGTCGGCCACGCTCAGCACGCCCATGATACCGGTAGCGCGCCGGTCCTCCGTCAGCAGGGCGATGCCCTTCTTGATGGCGTCGGCCGGGCGATGGATCTGGATCTCCTGGCCCTTGTAGGTAACCTTGCCCTCGGTGTGGGCACGAATGCCGAACACACCTTCCATCAGCTCGGTACGCTGAGCGCCCACCAGGCCGGCCACGCCCAGAATCTCGCCCTTGTGCAGCTCAAAGCTGCAGTTGCGGAAGCTGCGGGGGTGAATGGAGGTAAAGTTCTCCACCTTCAGCACCACTTCGTCGCTGGGCTTGTTCTCACGCACGGGGTACAGGTTGGTCAGCTCACGACCCACCATCTTGGTGATGATAAAGTCGGTGGTCAGGCCCTTGCAGTCCCAGGTGCCGATGTACTGGCCATCGCGCATGATGGTCACTTCATCGGAAATGCGCAGGATCTCGTCCATCTTATGGCTGATGTAGACGATGGAAACGCCTTCCTTTTTCAGATCATCAATGATGCGGAACAGCGCCTCAACCTCGTTGGAAGTCAGCGAAGAGGTGGGCTCGTCCAGAATCAGCACCTTGCAGTTGGCGCTGACAGCCTTGGCGATTTCCACCGACTGCATCTGCGACACGCTCAGCTCGCCCAGCTTCTGCTTGGGGTCGAAGTTCATGCGCACCCGCTTCAGCAGGGCGGCGGTGTCCTCATACATTTTTTCATGATCCACCACCGTGAAGGGACCGAATTTCTTGGTGGGATAGCGGCCAAGATAGATGTTTTCTGCCACACTGCGGGCGGGCACGGGCTGAAGCTCCTGGTGCACCATGGCGATGCCCTTGCTCAGCGCGTCCAGGGGATCGGTGATGTTCACCTTCTCGCCCTCGTAGTAGATCTCGCCCTCATCCATCTTGTAAATGCCGAACATACATTTCATCAGCGTGGACTTGCCTGCGCCGTTTTCGCCCATCAGCGCATGCACATGTCCGGGCTTCAGTTGGAGCTGGGCATGGTCCAACGCCTTCACACCAGGGAAGGTTTTGACCACGCCTTTCATCTCCAAGCGGTACTCTGACATAGAGTTGGGCCTCCTTTTCATTGGTTTGCCGTTTGCATTGCCTTGCGGCGTTGCCGCGCCGTTCATGGCTTTGTGCCCCGGCGCCGCGGCTGCGGCGCTTATGAACAAAGCGGCTCTGCCTTATGATTCCCCCATTTGGCCGGGGTGCTCGTCCCTCCGGCCGGTCTGCAGGAGGTCCTTCGCAATCTTTGAAACCTGTTTTTGTCACAGCAAAAACAGATTTCTCTTTTCCCTACGCGGCCCGTATGCCGCGAAAGAGCACTTTGTCACCACAGTGTGAACAAGCATCCTAGCCTAAAAATTGCGTGCGCAGGCGAACTGGCCCACGCACGCAATCTTTTAAGCAATGATCACACCCGCGGTCTCCGTGTGTTTACTTGCCCTTTTCAGCTGGTTCTTTCTTGATGTAGTCAGCAGCGTTCTCGGGAGTAACCTTCACGTAGTCAATGGTGTAGTTCTTCTCGTTGGCCTCGCCCTTCACGTAACGGACAGCAGCATCAACAGCGGTCTGGGCCTGGCTCACATCGTCGTTCAGAACGGTGCCGGTCATGCGGCCGTCGGCAACAGCCTGCACAGCCTCTTCCAGAGCGTCAACACCCACCAGGTAGATGTCCTGGCCAACCTTGCGGCCGGCAGCCTCGATGGCCTGCAGGGCGCCCATAGCCATAGCGTCGTTGTTGCAGAAGATCACGTCAACTTCGTTGTTGAACTGGCTCAGAACGTTGGCAGCATTCTCCTGGCCCTTGGTCTGATCCCAGTCAGCGCGCTGCTCGTACAGCTTGTTGACCTTCAGGCCGGCATCCTCCAGAGCCTTGATGGAGTACTCGGTGCGGTACTGAGCATCCACGTTCTCGGGGTCGCCCATGATCATAGCGTAATCAACGGTACCATTGCCGTTGAAGTCGCCCTTGTTCTCGGTAGCAGCGATGATCTCGCCCTGGAAGGTGCCGGACTGACGGGCATCAGCGCCAACGTAGCAGCACTTGTCGTACAGAGCCAGGTCCTCAGCGGTGGGCTCACGGTTGATGAACACCACGGGGATGTCAGCAGCCTTGGCCTTCTCGATGATGGTGGAAGCGGAGGTGGACTGCACCAGGTTGACGATCAGCACATCAACACCCTCAGCGATGAAGCTGTCGATCTGCTCGGTCTGCTTGGCCTGGTCGTTGGCACCATCAACCATGGTGAAGTTGGTGCCTTCCTTGTAGCCCAGGGCTTCCAGGTCGGCCTTGATGTCGTTGCGGTACAGGGTCATGAAGTTATCAGCGAACTGATAGATGCAGACGCCGATCTTGACGTCGCTGGAAGCAGCTTCGGAAGAAGCAGCCTCGGAACCCGCCTCAGAAGAAGCGGCGCTGGAAGAAGCGCTGCCGCCGCAAGCCACCATAGAGATGGACATTGCAGCTACCAGCAGAAGTGCAAGCAGTTTTTTCATGTGAATCCTCTCCTTGTTTCTATTGTGCCTATACACGCTCACCCAAAACCCGGCCTTTGCATAGAAAGTACGCCGCTGCGGCAGGCCTGAACACCCGCCGCCCAAGACGACCCGCTCTGCTCCGGCCGTTTTTCGGGCAGAACCACATTCCTGCCCCCGCCGTTTGACACCGACGGCCGCCCGCAAGCCCTTCGGCTTGTGCAACGGGAGAAAAGGCTCTTTTTTCTCTTTGAAAACTTCGTCACTTTTCACAACAAATGGAAAATCGGGGACTGTGTACGGTGATTCTGTTTTCTCTTCGCAGTTATGATATTAACATTGCCTTTAGAAAAAGTCAACAAAATTGTGGAATTTGAAATCGTTTTTTTACTACTATTCACAATTTTTGTGCAACACGCCACAAACACGCTCCGCAAATTTGTGCAACATTCATGTAGGCTTCGGCGTCCGCTAAATCCTACTATTTTATGGACTATTCGCTCATTCGTATTTTAACGTTTGTACAAAAGTGTCATTCATCCATTCTTTTTCAGCATACTGCACAACTAAATCGTAGACGGTTTGTCTATTTTGCGCTGTTCGCGGCTGTATCCTGCGGCCGGCCCGCCCCATTGCATTTTTTTGTTTCGTCTATGGTCTTTTTGTGCTTTATCGCACGTAGGCTTTGTTCTTCCGTAGAAAGAAGCCGCGCCGCCAGCGCCGCAAACCGCAAATCCGCTTATGCCGTTCCGGCAAAATGTACCGCTTTCGGCTCAGGCCAGCCCCTCCGGCCCGAAAAAGCGCAGAATCTCCTGCCGGGCAGCCTCAGGCGAATCGGAGCCGTGGATGAGGTTCCGGGTGGTGGAAGCGGCATAATCGCCCCGAATGGTCCCCGGAACCGCCTTTTCGAAGGCCGTGGGGCCCATCAGCTGGCGCACGCCCTGAATGGCCTGCTCCCCTTCCACCACCATGGCCACCACCGGGCCGCTGGTCATGTATTCCACTGTGGCGGGAAAATAAGGCTGGTTCGCAATGTGGGCGTAGTGTTCCCGCAGAATGGCTTCGTCCAGCTGCATGGTTTTCATGGTGGCAATGCGGTAGCCTCTGCGCTCAATGCGGGCAATGATCTGCCCGGCGATCCCTCGCTGCAGGGCATCCGGCTTCAACATAACATAAGTACGCTCAACGGCCATGGGCTTGTCCTTTCTTGTGGGCCGGGCCAAGGCCCGGCAGGTTCCGGCGGCGGCCGGGGCGGCTTTGCCCGGGCCGTTTTTCCGGCTGCGATTTCATTATAACAGAAGTGAACCGCTGTTTCTCCTGAAATCCGTCGCTTTTTCCCGAGCAACTTTTTCTTTTTGTCACTTGACAGATCGGGCTTGACAAAGTATGAAATCGGACCTATAATCGGTGCTTGTGCCCTTTTGAGTATGAAATCAGACTTAGTGCAGCCAGTCAGGGGACTTATCGGCCCCTGTTTGCCGCTGCCGTGCCTGTTTTGATTCAATTGCAACCTGTAAATTACAAAAGGAGAACCTCCATGGAATTTTCCACCGGCCAGCCTCTGACGGAATACAACCGTATTTATAAGGAGACCGACCAACTTTACCATGGCCTTGCCCTGCGGATGGGCCTGGCCGACAGCGAACTGGTCATCCTTTACACTCTCGCCCTCTCCGGCGACGGCTGCCTTCAGCGGGACATTGTGGGCAACGCCTGCCTGAGCAAGCAGACCGTCAACTCCGCCACCCGCCGGATGGTGCGCCAGGGGCTGCTCACCCTCACCCCCGGCAAGGGCCGCGAGATGCAGATGCACCTCACCGAGGCCGGCCGTCAGCTGGCCGCGCGCACGGTGCTGCCCCTGGCCCGGGCCGAACGGGCAGCAATTGACGCTCTGACCGAGGAGGAACTGCAAACCTATCTGGCCCTCTCCCGCAAACTGCTGGAACAGCTGCGCCGCACCACCGCCGGGCTTTGAACGCAGCGTTCTTTTGGCCGCCGCGCCCCGGCTTTTTCGCAATTCCGGCTTCGTTTTTTACTGCAAGCTATCTATAAGGAGTTATCCCCATGAAGATCCAGCTTTCCGACCATTTTTCTTACGGGCGGCTTCTGCGCTTTGTGCTGCCCTCCATCGTGATGATGATCATTACTTCCATTTACAGCGTTGTGGACGGCCTGTTCGTCTCCAACTACGTGGGCACCGTGCCCTTCGCCGCCCTGAATCTGGTGTACCCCATGCTGATGGGTCTTTCGGCCCTGGGCTTCATGATGGGTACCGGCGGCAGTGCGCTGGTTTCCAAAACGCTGGGCCAGGGCGATAAGGCCAAGGCCAACCGCTATTTCTCCATGATCGTGTACACCACCCTGATCACCGGCATTGTACTGGCGTTTCTGGCCTTCGTGTTCATGCGGCCCCTGTCCGTTCTGCTGGGTGCCAAGGGCGAGGCCATGATCGCCGACTGCGTGCTGTACGGCCGCATCAACCTGCTGGCCCTGCCCGCCTTCATGCTGCAGGTCAGCTTCCAGAGCTTCCTTGTCACCGCCGAAAAGCCCCGGCTGGGGCTGGTGCTCTCCCTTTTCGCCGGTGTGACCAACATGGTGCTGGACTTTCTGCTGGTGGGCGTGCTCCGGTTCGGGCTGCCCGGTGCTGCCTGGGCCACGGGCATCAGCCAGATGGTGGGCGGCTTTCTGCCCTTCTTCTACTTTTTGAACTCCAAGAACAGCAGCCTGCTGCATCTGGGCAAGCCCTCGCTGGACGTGAAAGCGCTGGTCATCACCTGCACCAACGGCTCGTCGGAGCTGATGAGCAACCTGGCCTCTTCGCTGGTCTCGGTGCTGTACAACTTCCGCCTGATGGCGCTGGCCGGTGAAAACGGCGTGGCGGCCTACGGCGTTATCATGTACGTCAACTTCATCTTCGCCGCCATCTTTATGGGCTACGCCATCGGCAGCGCCCCGGTGGTGGGGTATCATTACGGGGCCGAGCACCATGATGAGCTGAAAAACCTGCTGAACAAGAGCCTGCGGCTGGTGGCCGCTGCCGCGCTGGTGCTCACCGCCCTGTCGGAGCTGCTGGCCCGCCCGCTCACCCAGATCTTCGTGGGCTACGACCCAGAGCTGTGGGCCTTCACCTGCCACGGCTTCCAGCTGTATTCCCTCTCCTTCCTGTTCAGCGGTTTCAATGTGTTTGGCTCTTCCTTCTTCACGGCGCTGAACAACGGCCTGGTGTCCGCCGGTATTTCCTTTTCCCGCACGCTGCTGTTCCAGGTGGCGGCGGTTCTGCTGCTGCCGCTGGTTCTTGGGGTGGACGGCATCTGGCTGGCCATTACGGTGGCCGAACTGCTGTGCCTGCTGGTTACGGCGGGCTGCCTGGTGAAGCTGCGCAGCCGGTACCACTACGCCTGACCCGGGCGGATGCACCCAAATATGCCCGGTTTCTTGAGAGATTTTTTAGCAAAACCGAAAATCTGTGCGTTGCCTCTTACACGGCGGCCCGCTTGTGTGTTATACTGGGCAGCACCGCACAATTGAAGTACGAATTTGAGATGAAAATGGTAGTGAGATGGCGCATTTGCGTGATCGTAACGAAAGTTATGGTTGCCCGCGCAGTCTTACTGCCATTTTTTGCGTTGAAAGGAGAACGTAGTATGCCAAAAACCAAATTTCAGGAAGTCGTGTTTACCATTCTCATGGTCTTTGTCATGGTATACGCCATGATCTGCTACAACATTTCGCTGAACATCCGCGGAATGACCAACGCTGTGTTCCTCATGGCCTTCCATGAGCTGGTCATCATGGGGCCTGCCGCCTTTGTGCTGGACTTCTTTTTCTTTGGCAGCCTGTCCAAGAAGCTGGCCTTCCGGGTGGTGAACCCCTGTCAGGATCGGCCCATCTTCGTGATTCTGGCCATCTCCTCCCTTACGGTTTGCCTGATGTGCCCCAGCATGAGCCTGATCGCCACTCTGCTGTTCAAGAACGCAGGCAGCCAGTTTGTGGCTGTGTGGCTGCAGACCACCGCCATGAACTTCCCCATGGCCTTCTTCTGGCAGATCTTCTTCGCCGGGCCGCTGGTGCGCGCCGTGTTCGGCCAGCTGTTCCGCGAAAAGGAGTCTCAGGTGCTGAAGGAAGAGGAAGCTTACCTGGAGGGCGGCGCCGCGCGGTAAGCGCCCGGCCCCCCTGCCTTTTTCATTCGGCGTTCGGAACCGTTTCAAAAAAGCGAAAACGCCGAAAAAAAGCGCTGCCCCATGTTCCGGTTTGCACCGGCTGCATGGGGCAGCGCTTATTTTATTGATTCAGTTCCGGCCTGCGGCTTTGCTGTTTCAGCAAAGAACGCTTACCGCATTTCAGCGCCCTTCTTGAACTTCAGGTCGCTGACGATCTTCTTCATGGCGCGGTCCACCTCGGCGGGCTCCAGCTCCTTATCGGGGGCAGCCAGCACCAGCGAGAAGGCCATGCTCTTCTTATCCTTGCCCAGGGCCTCGCTGCGGTAGATATCGAACAGCTGCACCTCCTGCACCAGCTTACTGGCGCTGCGGATGGTGTCGGTCAACTCGCCGCAGCTCACCGCCTCGTCGCACACCACGGCGATGTCGCGCTTGGCGGGTGTAAAGGTGCTGATGGGCTGGTAGCGGATGTCGGCCGCAAAGCACTCGGCCAGAGTCTTCCAATCCAGCTCGGCCAGGTAGATGTTCTGGCTGTCCTTCTCGTCCTTGGCGATCTTCAGCTCGCCGGTGATCTCGTTGGCCAGCTTGCCGAACACGCCCAGCTTCTTGCCGTTGCACAGCACCTCGGCGCTGATGCCGGGATGCAGCCAGCACACCTGCGCACGCTGATATGCAAAGTGCAGGCCGAAGGCGGCGGCCAGACCTTCCAGCGCACCCTTCACGGTGAAGAAATCCTCGCTGGGGCCAAAGGCGCCCAGGGCCAGCGTCAGCCGCTCGTCGGGGAAGTCGTTCAGAGGCAGGCTCTTGGGACGGTACACGTTGGACAGCTCAAACAGGCGGCCCTCGGCGTTGCCCTTCTTCAGGTTGTCCACAATCACGTTCAGCATACTGGGGGCCAGCGTGGTGCGCATGATGGACAGATTTTCGCTGATGGGGTTCATGATGCGGATGGCCTGGCGCTCCGGGGCGTCCGGCGCAAAGTGCAGCATATCCAGATCCGAAACCGCGTAGAAGGCCAGCGTGGATGCCTCGTAGAAGCCCTGCGCTGCCATCACCCGCTTCAGCTTCAGCTGCTGGCGCTGGCTGCGGTTCAGGCCGCCGCTGGTCACAGCGGCGCTCTTCAGGAAGGTGGGCACAATGTGGTCATAGCCGTACTCCCGGATGACCTCCTCGGCCAGGTCGGCAAAGCCGTCCACGTCCTCCCGGTAGCGGGGCACCAGCACGGTCAGCTCATCGCCGTCCCGGGTTACGCCGAAGTCCAGCCGGGTGAGGATCTCCACAATGGTCTCGGTGGGCACGGTGATGCCCAGCACGCTGTTGATGCGGCTGGCCGTGGTACGGATGACCTTCTCGGCCCGGTCCTCGCTGGCGGCGCAGTCAAAGCAGGTGGGGGTGATGTCGCCGCAGCCCAGCTCCTGAATCAGGTGCAGTGCGCGGTTCATGCCCAGCTCAGTGCTGTACTGATCCACGCCTTTTTCATAGCGGGCGCTGGAGTCGCTGTTCTGGCCCAGGGCGCGGCTGGTTTTGCGCACGCTGTCACGGGCGAAGGTGGCGCACTCAAACAGCAGCTCGTTGGTGCCCTCGGTGATCTCGCTGTTCAGGCCGCCCATGATGCCGGCCAGAGCCACCGGCTTCTCGGCGTCGCAGATGACCAGGTTGTTGGGGGTCAGTTGGAACTCCTTCTCGTCCAGCGTGGTGATGGTCTCGCCCTCCTGGGCGCGGCGCACCACAATGCTGCGGTCGGCCACGGTCGCCAGGTCAAAGGCGTGCATGGGCTGGCCGATCTCCAGCAGCACGTGGTTGGTGATGTCCACCACGTTGCTGATGCTGCGCAGGCCCATCAGCGCCAGATGCTTCTTCATCCAGCGGGGGCTTTCGCCGGTGCGCAGGTTGCGCACGTAGTGGGCCAGATACCGGGGGCACAGGTCGGGGGCTTGTACCTGAACCGAAATGCTCTCGTCCGGCTCGCCGGTGACGGTGTAATCGGTGGCGGGCATCTTCACGGGCTTGCCCAGAATGGCGGCCACTTCACGGGCCATGCCCAGAATGGACTGGCAGTCAGGCCGATTGGCGGTGACGGCAATGTCAAACACCCAGTCGTTCAGGCCCACGGTCTCGCAGATGTCCTGGCCCAGAGGGGTGTCCTCAGGCAGGATCAGCAGGCCGTACACATCCGCACCGGGATAGAAATCGTCGTTGATGCCCAGTTCCTGGCCGGAGCACATCATGCCGTTGGACTCCACACCGTGCATCTTGCGCTTTTTGATGGTAATGCCGCCGGGCAGAGTTGCACCGTCCAGCGCCACGGGCACAATGGCCCCCTCGAAAATGTTGGGCGCACCGGTGGTGATGGCCAGGTCATGGCCGTACTCATCGCCGCAGTCCACCCGGCACAGGTTCAGGTGGTCGGTGCCCTCCTGCTTTTCGATGTGCACCAGCTTGCCGGTGACCACCTTGGAGATCCCGGCGGAGAGGTCGATCAGCTCCTCCACCTCAAAGCCGCAGCTGAACAGCTTATCCTGCAGCTGCTGGGGGGTGATGTCGATGTCTACAAATTCTTTCAGCCAGCTGAATGGTACTTTCATGGTCGTGCCCCTCCTTACTCCTGGAACTGCTTGAGAAAACGCAGATCGTTCTCAAACAGCAGGCCCATGTTGTTGATGCCGTATTTCAGCATGGCGATGCGCTCGATGCCGATGCCGAAGGCAAAGCCGGAATACTCGTCCGGGTCAATATTGCAGTTGGCCAGCACCCTGCGGTTGACCACACCGCCGCCCAGAACCTCGATCCAGCCGGTGCCCTTGCACAGGCTGCATCCGCAGCCGCCGCACTCAAAGCAGCTCACGTCCACCTCCACACTGGGCTCGGTGAAGGGGAAGTAGGAGGGGCGCAGGCGGGTGCGGGTGCCCTCGCCGAACAGCGCCTGCACCAGCTTGTCCAGCATGCCCTGCAGATCGCACAGGGTGATGCCCTTATCCACCACAAGGCCCTCCATCTGATGGAACATGGGGCTGTGGGTGGCATCGGAATCCGAACGGAACACGCGGCCGGGAGAGAGGATCTTGATGGGAGGCCGCATCTCATCCATGGCGCGGATCTGGCCGTTGGAGGTCTGGGTGCGCAGCAGCAGGTCGCCGCTCAGGTAGAACGTATCCTGCATATCCCGGGCGGGATGATCCTTGGGCACATTCAGGCGGGTGAAGTTGTGGGCGTCGTCGTCGATCTCGGGGGCTTCGTACACGGCAAAGCCCATGCCGGCGAAGATGTCAATGATCTCCTGCTTCACCAGGGTGATGGGATGCAGGCTGCCTGCATTGCGCAGCTTGGCGGGCAGGGTAATGTCCACTGCCTCGGCGGTGTTGCGGGCGGCCAGCTCCTCGGCCTTGATGCGGGCGGCGGCGGCCTCATACTCGGCCTCCACCTTGCCCTTGAATTCGTTGATGATCTTACCGGCAGCCGGGCGTTCCTCCTTGGGAACGGTGCGCAGCTGCTTCATCAGGCCGGGGACCTTGCCGTTCTTGCTCAGGTACTCCTGCCAGAAGGCGGCCAGGCTCTCGCTGCTGGTCACACCGGCGAGGCTGGCGTCCACCTGAGCGGCCAGTTCTTCGATGATTTTCTGCATCTTAATGCTGCTCCTTTCTTACATTCCGGGGCAGGGCAAAGAAAAAAGCCCCGTCCCTCTCGCTGACACGGAAGGGACGAAGCCATTGATATGCTCCGCGGTACCACCCAAATTCCACACCGCAGCTGTCCTTCAGCGGGCATGGCACTTCTGACGCCTGTAACGGGGCGAAAACCCGTCCCACACTACTGGGCCGTTCAAGGGCCGTTGGCATGGGCCGCTCGGAAGTGAACTTCCACGACGCGCTTTTCGGGGGCTTTTTCAGCCGATGAGGCCCCTCTCTTGGCCAAAGCGTGCGGCGTGTACTCTCTTCGTCAATGCGTTTTACCGTTTGGTCGGTGATTTTTATCATAGCACACCACGCGCCGGTTTGCAAGGGGTACCCGGCGCTCGTCAGGCAAAAATCAGCCGGGTTCGACATTTTCGTTCCGCTGCCCTCTTTTTCATTGTCAATTTGCAGTGCATCCTCTATAATATTAAGGTATCATTTCTATAAAAAAGAGGAATCGACCATGCTGCATGTCTCCGAAGATACCTTTTACGCCGATCTGCTTCAGTTTGACCAGCCCATGCCCCAGCTGCGCGTCATGCAGGCGCTGGAGCAGGACATTCTGGTTCTGCTGCGCTCCGCCCACATGGCCAGTGCCGGCGACAGTACCGATACGCTGGGCGCGGACGCCGGGGACCTTTTGCTGGCCGTGGAGATGGATTTCTACAAATATCTGCCGGTCTATACGTCCGACCCGTCTTATCAGGACGGTGACCACCGGGAAGCCTCGCTGCGGCACCTGTTCAAATGCCGCCGGATGGACCATCTGCGCCGCCAGACGCGCCAGCAGCAGTACATCGGCTACCATCTGGAGGACCCGCTGGGCGACGAGGACGGCAGCACCCGCGGCAGCCTGCTGGCCGACCCGGCCCTCAGTAACCCGGCCGACCTGCTGGAGCATCGCCAGCCCCTCACGCCGGAAGATCTGGTGTGGCAGGTGCTGGCCTGCTACTGCGCCGTGAATACCGCCCCCCAGAACCTGATCGCCTTTTTGTACAAGACCTTCTGCAGCAGCCACAGCAGCACCACCGTGCGGGAGGATAAAAAAAGCCGCAGCGGCGCGGTGAAGAAAACCGCAGCCGATCTGAACGGCCGCACCTGTGCCGACGCGCTGGAATACACCCGCCAATGCATCACCGCCGCCCTGAACAAGGACGTGCCCCGGGAATGCATGGCCGCCTTGTATCGGCGGGTGGAGGGGCCGCTGGGGGATGAAATTCTGAACCTGACGCCCCGGGCCATCACCGAGCGGGGAAGCTGGATTGCCGGCCGCACCCAAGCCGACCTTGAACGGCTCACCGGCCGCACAAAAAAATAATCGCCGGCCGACATTTGTGCCGCCCCGGCGATACAGGATACAGTCAAAGCCGCCTGAAGCGGCCATGATTCAGAGCGCACCGGGCTGTAATACGCCCCGTGCTCTACGGAGGTTTTATTGTATGAACGAGCACCTTTCCTTTGAAGAAATGGAGCAATTTTTATCCGCCGCGGCAGTCACCCCGCAGTTCCTGGCCCAGTGCGCCAAAATTCAAAAGCATCTGGCTGCGTGCCCCCAGTGCGCCCGGCAATACAAGGCCATGCTGGAAGTTTCCCGCCTGCCCCTGGAGGCTCTGGCCGAAGAAGCGGCCGCCCAGCCGGAAGAGCAGACTCGCTGACCGGCTCCGGCCCATGGTTTCATTCTGAAGAAAGGAGCCGTCCCATGCCCAGCACCATTCTGCATCTGTTTCTGCCGGACCGCCCCCGGGATGGCGAAGGCCGCTCGCCCGCGCGGCAGCTGGCACACCTTCTGGGGCCGGAGGCTTCCGGCCTTCTCACCCTGCTGGAAGAGAGCGACACCGCCCTCACCTTCTGCGCCCAGGCGGAGGCCGCCCCGGCCCGGGCAGCCCTGCGCACGCTTATGGAGGCGCACCTGCCCCAGCTGCCCCCGGAGCTTTACATGATTCAGGCGTACCCGGCCCCCGAAGAACCCGCCGTCCACCGGAACGACGCCGCCGAAGCACCGCTGAACGAAGACAATCTGCCCGACGAGCCGAAATCGGAGGACACCGCCGCCCCCCGACCCAACCCGAGAGACAGCGCCCCGGACGATGACAACGACGAGGCCATTCTGCCGGACCTGACGGCCCGCACCCTGGCGGAGATCGACGGCCTGGTGGGAATGCGGGAATTTAAGGAGCTGGCCCATGAGATCGTCACGGTGGCCCCCCAGGTGCGGCGGCACGGCAGCTACCGCTCCTTCGCCAGCCAGACGTACCTGTTCGTGTGCAACGAGGGCGATGGCCTGACCACCTGCCTGAAGCAGCTGTGCCGCCTGCTGGACGCCTGCGCGCTGTTCCAGACCGGCGGCGTACAGCACCGCCTGACCGAGGCATCCTTCCCGTATCCCCGAGGCAAGGAGGGCCTGAAGGAGCCTTCGCTGCCCATGACGGGCCCCGGCGTGGAACCGCTTATCTGCCTGGACATCAGCGAGTGGGTGGGCCACACCGGCGAGCCCACGTTCCGCCGCTGGCTGATGAAGCTGATGCAGCAGCAGAACGGGCGGATTCTTGCCTTTCACATTCCCTATGTGGAGCAGCGGGTGCTGCAAATCACCCTGCTGGACCTGGCCGACCTGAGCTTTGTACGGCCGGTGGTGCTGGACCCCCACCCCATGGACGAGCTGGTGGCCATCAGCCGGACTTTTCTAGAAAAGAACGGCTTCACGCTGGACGAGGACGCCGACAGCCTGCTGGAGCAGCGCATTCTGGCCGAAAAGAGCGACGGCCATTTTTACGGCATGAACACCCTGAGCAAGATGGCCCACGAGATGATTTACCGCAAGCTGCTGTACAACAGCCGCCACGGCCTGACCAACTCGCTGATTCAGGCCAACCAAGTGAGTGGCTTTGTGCCCGCCGAGGCCTCGGCCACCGCCGCCGAGATGCTGGCCGGGCTGGCCGGGCTGGAAAACGTGCGCAGCCAGCTGAACGCCGTGGTAGAGCAGATCGTGTATGCCCGGCAGAACGGCATGAGCCCGCCCTGCATCCATATGCGCTTTGTGGGCAGCCCCGGAACCGGCAAGACCACGGTGGCCCGCATTCTGGGCAAAATGCTGAAGGAGGCCGGCGTTCTGCGCAACGGCGGCTTTGTGGAGATTCACGGCCGCGACCTGTGCGGCCAGTATGTGGGCCACACCGCCCCCCGCACCGAGAGCTTTGTGCGGGACGCGCTGGGCTCGGTGCTGTTTGTGGACGAGGCCTATTCACTCTTCCGGCAGGAGGGCGACGGGCGCGACTTCGGCCAGGAGGCCATTGATACCCTCATCACCTGCATGGAAAATTACCGGGACGACCTGGTAGTGATCTTCGCCGGGTATCCGGATGAGATGGACCGCCTGATGAAAGCCAACGCCGGCCTTGCCAGCCGGATGCCCTACGAGATTCGGTTCGCCAACTACGGGCGGGACGAGCTGTGCCGCATTTTCCTGCATCTGGCCCGGGTCAATTTCGAGTGTTCCGAGGCCTTCTGCACCGCCGTGCAGAACTATTTTGATGCCCTGCCGGACAAGCTGCTGGGGGCCAAGGGCTTCAGCAACGCCCGGTTTGTGCGCAACCTGTACGAGCGCACTTGGGGCAAGGCCCTCACCCGCAGCCGCCTGGGCGGCAGCCTGACCCTTACCCCCGAGGATTTGGCCAACGCCGGGCGGGAGTTGAGCGTGGAAGTGCGCCAGCGCTCCCCCATCGGCTTCGGCCGCTGAACACCACAGGAAAGGAGCCATCCCATGCCGAACACCGTTGCCGTTGCCGCCGCGCTGATCTGTCAGGGCGGGCGCTTTCTCATCGGGCAGCGCCCCGCCCACAAGGCCCGCGGCCTTTTGTGGGAATTTGTGGGCGGCAAGCTGGAGCCGGGCGAGACCGGCCCGGAGGCCTTGTCCCGGGAATGCCGGGAGGAACTGGGCGTGACCGTGGCCGTCGGCCCCCTGTACGCCCGCCTGACCCACACGTACCCGGACCTGACGGTGGAGCTGCTGCTCTACCAAGCCGCCATCGCCGCGGGCACGCCCCAGCTGCTGGAGCACGCGGCCCTTCACTGGGTGGCCGTGGACGAACTGGAGCAGTACGCCTTCTGCCCCGCAGATGCCCCCATTCTGGAGCGGCTGCGCGCCGAGGGGCTGCCGCCGGAGTTCCGGCCCGCCTTCTAAAGCCCCCTGTGAAAAAGCACACAAACAAACGCCCCATGCAGGCCCCGCGTTGCGCCGGGTTCTGCATGGGGCGTTTTTTAGGCTTCAGCTGCCCGCCGGGCGGCGGGCGGGCTGGGGCTTCAGGCTTGGGTTAAAGGCGTAAAAGTTCCGTTCGTCCAGCTGGTCCTTCAGCCGTTCCAACGCCTCACCAAAGCGCTGGTAGTGGGTCACCTCCCGCTGGCGCAGAAAGCGGATCACATCCACCACATCCGGGTCATCCACCAACCGCAGAATGTTGTCGTAGGTGGTACGGGCCTTCTGCTCGGCCGCCAGGTCCTCGTGCAGATCGGTGATGGCATCGCCCTTGCTGGCAAATTCCGTGGCCGTGAAGGGAATGCCGCCCGCCGCCTGCGGCCAGACACCTGCGGTGTGGTCCACAAAATAGGGGGCCATGCCCTGCTGCTGAATCTGCTCCGGCGTCAGGCCCCGGCACAGCTGGCACACCAGCGTGCCCACCATCTCCAGATGGGCCAGCTCCTCGGTGCCGATGTCCGTCAGAATGCCCGCCAGCTGGGCGTTGGGCATGGCGTACCGCTGGCTCAGATACCGCAGGCTCGCGCCGATCTCACCGTCCGGCCCGCCGTACTGGCTGATGATGACCTGGGCCGCGCGGGCATCCGGGTTTTTGATGTGAATGGGGTACTGCAAATGCTTCTGATAGCTCCACATAGGCGTTTCTCTCCTCCTCTCACATCCAGGGGAAGGGCGCAACCGCCCAGCTCCAGGCATCGCTCTCGCTGAACACATCGGTCATGCCTTCCTGCTCTTCCAGGCGGGTGCGCAGCTCTTTGCGCTTGCGCAAAAGCTCGTTGTACTCGGCCAGCGCCTCGCGGTTTTCCGGGTTCACATCCAGAAACAGGCGCAGGTCATCCAGGGCAAACCCCAAGGCTAAATAGTCCAGCCAGGGCTTTTTCCCTTTTGGTTTGCGTGGCGCGCCGCCCACCGCGTCCAGCGGTTTATCCAGTGCCTGAAACAGGGTGCCCCGGGCCAGGCCCTCCATCGGCGAATACAGGGCCGCATATTCCTGATACGGAATGCGTACCATCGTCAAAGTCTCGCTCATCTGCGGGATCTCCTTTCGCTGCTGCATTGCCCGGCAGGCTTTCCCGCCGGGTTCTGCTTTTAGCCTTTCCCGTTTTTTCGCCGTCATACCTCAGCCCTTCAAAAAAGGCACACGCGGGGAGGCATTTCACCTCTCCCGCGTGTGCCGGATCGTTCCCATGATCCCAATAAATGGCCGCTCAGCCCGCACTTACGTTCAGCTCCGTCTTTCCCGGCGTGCGGCCGTGGGCCAGGTCGTACAGCACCTGAACCTCCGCCGGCAGCTTGTCCGGCAGCATGGCCTGAATGCGTTCTTCCCCGCCGTCCTGCATGGCCTGCTCGTAATACCAGCACTTGAACTGCAGCATAGCCAGGCTGCGGCGCAAATCGTCCATCTGGGCTTCCAGCGCCTCCTTCTGGCGCTCCAGCAGTTCCCGGCGCTTGGGGTAGCTGCCGGCCCCCTCCGTGCACCACTGCATGAACTGCCGGATGTCCCGGATCTCCAGCCCGGAAGCCTTCAGGCACTCGATCACGCGCAGCGCCTCCAGCTCCCGCTCGCTGAAGCGCCGCGCGCCAGAAACCCGCTCCATGTGAGGGAACAATCCCTCCTTATCGTAATAGCGAAGGGTCGAGATGGGCAGCCCCGTCCTCTCCGATACCTGACCAATGGTGTACATGGCGCGGCTCCTTTCTGCAGGGTATTCTGCGAATTCATATTAAAGTTGACTTCAGCTTTCGGTTTTTATTCTAGCGCACGCACCGTCTTTTTACAAGCAGCCCTGCCCCATGGGCTTGCGGCACGCCGTTGCCCTTCAATCCGGGGCGAGATTTTCTTTTCATCCGGCATACGTTCCGTCCTCCCTGTTTTTTGCGGGCTTTCAGCATACCAGAGCGGGTTGCCATTCTATTTGACAAACCGTGAACATGCTATAAATATTCACCCCGGCTCAGCGCCCCGGAGTAATTTATGCAAAAAGAAACGCGATGCTCAATTGAGCATCGCGTTCTGGTGGGAGCGGGTGGATTCGAACCACCGAAGCTATAAGCAGCAGATTTACAGTCTGTCCCCTTTGGCCACTCGGGAACACTCCCATATTTTATTTTGTGTCGTCCGCACTCCTGAGTGCTTGTTTATTATATCAGGGGGGCGCTGCAAATGCAAGCTTTTTTTGAAAAAATTTTTGATTTTCTCAATTTTTCTGCTTCTCCCCTCAAATTACCTGCTTTTTTCATCGAATCACCTTGCTTTTTCTCATTGCGGAATCCATTCCATTTTCTAGTTTTTTGCCGCTTCCTATGGTATAATAACAATGCGGCAGCGCACTGCGCCCTTTTTAGGGGCCGATGCGCACCGCCCCCGCCGGTTTGTTTGCCGCGGGCGGTGCCGCAATTTCTGCCGCTGACTATTGATTTTCCGATTGGAGGAACCGATCCATGCGATATTCCGGTGATGTTTACCGCCCCCCCAGTGAGGCCCACAGCCTGATCGTTCAGGTCACCTACGGGTGCTCCCACAACAAGTGCGCCTTCTGCAATATGTACAAGGCCAAGCGCTTCTCCATACGCCCCATCGAAGAAGTGTTTGAGGACCTGGAATGGGCCCGCGCCCACTATGCTTACATTGAACGGGTGTTCCTGGCCGACGGCGACGCCCTGATTCTGCCCATGGAGCATCTGCAGCGCATTCTGGAGTTCATCCGGGAGCGCATTCCCGAATGCCAGCGGGTGGCGGTCTACGGCTCGCCCAAAAGCATCATCACCAAAACCCCGGCCCAGCTGGAAACGCTGCACGCCGAGGGCCTGGGCATTGTGTATATGGGCCTGGAGAGCGGCAACGAGGAGCTGCTGAAGCGCTACAACAAGGGCGAAACCGCCGCGCAGATCGTGGAGGCCGGCCTGAAGGTGCGCCGCGCCGGGCTGACGCTGTCCGTCACAGCCATCAACGGCATGGGCGGCGTGGAGATGTGGCAGCCCCACGCCCTGGACACGGCGGCGGCCCTTTCGGCCATGAAGCCGGAATACATCGGCCTGCTCACCCTGCGGGTGTACCACGGCACGCCTCTGGCCCAATGGGTGCAGGAGGGCACGCTGACCCAGCTGGCCCCCCTGCAGCTGGCGGCGGAGACCCGCCTGCTCATCGAGCATCTGGACAGCGAGGGCAGCGTGTTCCGCGCCAACCATGCGTCCAACTACCTGATTCTGAAGGGCACCCTGAACCGCGACAAGGCCGCTCTGCTGAAAAAGATTGACGCCGCGCTGGAGGGCAAGCAGCCCTTCCGCCGGTTTGTGGAACTTGGCTTCTAAACCGATTACCCATCCGCAATCGCTTCGGTGCGTGAGCGGTCAGCCCTGCATCCGTCAATGAAAAACCCGCGCCGGGCGCGGCCTGCTTTGGCAGGCTCTGCGCTCAGCGCGGGTTTTGTTTTTTTATTCCGGCAGCCGTGCAGCCGCTTAATTGTGGCCCACCAGCTTGCGCCGCAGAAACGCGGCGATCTTTTTGCCCCAGTGCTGGTTCTCCAAAAACACCACCGGCACTTCCCGGTAGGTCACGCCCTCGGTCTCCAGCCACACGTCCAGCAGGCGCTCGCTCACAAAGCCGAACACCCGGGCATCGTTTTTGCTGTATCCCGTCAGGTCCAGTCGCTCTTCCAGCCGCCCCAGCACCGCAAACAGCCACCGGCACCAGGCGTCAAAGGTCTCGCGCCGCATCACCATCATGTTGAACCGGTGCCCCCAGGTGCGCTTCATCACCCGGTCATAGGCGGGCAGGTAGGCCGGCCACTCTTCGCTGAGGATGGCCCGCATCGTGTCCAGATCCACCCCGTGGTGGGCATGGGCATACTGGCTGTAATTGGTCTCGATCCAATAATGGCGGGGTGCAGGCAGCACCGCCTGCACTCCGTTCAGGGCCTGCTCCAGTTCCGGGCCGGTCATCACCCGGGCCTTTTTGTCGCCGCGGCCCGGGCGTGCAAAGTGGCGGCGGTAATGGGCCAGGCCGATGGCATCGCCGGACAGATTTTTCCAGGCCCAGTACAGGCCGGTCAGCTCGCAGTAATGGGGGTTCTTGGCCGAGATGTTCTCACCGGAATCATCCCGGGTGTACCCGGGAATGCTCTCTTTGCCCGCAGCCCCCACCTGCACCGGCAGATACACCGGGTCGGCGGGCATCCAGTAGGGTTTGTGGGCCGCCACTACAACGCGGAGGTTCATCCCAGCACCTTCTGCACCATGTTCAGGGCGCTTTCGATCACCTTGTCCATGTCGTAGTATTTGTACTCGCCCAGACGGCCGCCGAAGATCACGCCGCCCTCGGCATCGGCCAGAGCCTTGTACTGCTGGTACAGCGCGCCGTTCTTTTCGTCGTTGACGGGGTAGTACGGCTCATCGCCGGGCTTCCACTCGGCGCTGTACTCCCGGCTGATGACCGTTTTGGGCTGGGTGCCGAACTCAAAGTGCTTGTGCTCAATGATGCGGGTGTAGGGGGTCTCGGCATCGGTGTAGTTCACCACCGCATTGCCCTGATAGTTGGGCATATCCAGCACTTCGGTCTCAAAGCGCACGCTGCGGTATTCCAGCGCGCCCAGCTTATAGCCAAAGTATGCGTCGATGGGGCCGGTGTACACCACGGTTTTTGCCAGGGTGCTCAGGTTCTCCCGGTCAGCCAGATAATCCACGCCCAGGCGCACCTCAATGCCGTCCAGCAGCTTTTCCACCAGTGCGGTGTAGCCGCCCACGGGGATGCCCTGGTACTTGTCGTTAAAGTAGTTGTTGTCGTAGATCAGGCGCACGGGCAGCCGCTTGATGATAAAGGCGGGCAGCTGATCGCAGGGGCGGCCCCACTGCTTTTCGGTGTAGCCCTTGATGAGCTTCTCGTAAATGTCGGTGCCAACCAGGCTGATGGCCTGCTCCTCCAGGTTCTGGGGGTTCTCCACGTGGGCGGCGGCCTTCTGCTCTTCGATCTTGGCCTGCGCCTCGGCGGGGGTGATCACGCCCCACATCTTGTTGAAAGTGTTCATATTGAAGGGCAGGTTGTACAGCTCGCCCTTATAATTGGCCACCGGGCTGTTGGTGTAGCGGTTGAACTCGGCCAGCGCGTTCACATAGTCCCACACCTGCTTGTTGGAGGTGTGGAAGATGTGGGCGCCGTACTCGTGCACCTGAATGCCCTCGATCTCTTTGGTGTAGATGTTGCCGGCAATGTGATCCCGCTTGTCAATGACAATGCAGGTCTTGCCGGCCTTTTTGGCCTCGTGGGCAAACACCGCGCCGTACAGGCCGGCGCCTACAATCAGATAATCCACCATGATGGTTTTCTCCTTTTCAGACTCCGCTTCTGCACACAGGCGGCAAAAGCAGTGATTTACTTGGTTGCATGAGCGTGGCCATGCTGCAGCTGTTCCTTATTAACCATACCACCAAATACGGTCATAAACAAGATGCGAATGTCCAGCCAGAAGCTCCAGTTCTCAATGTACCAGATGTCGCACTGCACACGGCCGTCAATGCTGGTGTCGCCCCGGAAGCCGTGCACCTGCGCCCAACCGGTAATGCCCGGCCGCACCTGGTGCTTGACCATGTACAGCGGCACCGACTCCTTGAACAACTCCACATAGTGCGGAATCTCCGGCCGCGGGCCGACCAGGCTCATCTCGCCCTTGAGCACATTGACCAGCTGGGGCAGCTCGTCGATGCTCAGCTTGCGGATGATGCTGCCGAACATGGTTTTGCGGTTGTCCTGGTTGGTGCTCCAAGCGGTGTCCTGCTCCTTGTTCACGGCCATGCTGCGGAATTTATACATCAAAAAGTGCTTTTTGTAGCGGCCCACCCGCTCCTGCTTGAAGATGATCGGCCCCGGGCTGGAAATCTTTACGCCGATGGCCGTTGCCAGCATCAGCGGGCTGAGCACGATCAACCCAAACAGGCTGCCCGCAATGTCCACCGCGCGCTTCAGCGCTGCCGCGCCCAGATTGTCCAGCGGGGTGGCCCGGATGTTGATGAGCTTGCAGCCGCCCACCGTCTCCAGCGTGGCCCGGGCCGGAATGTAGTCGTTGTAGAAGGGAATGATGCACACCTTGGTGCCCTGCTTTTCGCAGGCGGAGACGACCACCGGCAGGAAGGGGTTCTCGTGCGCTTCCAGCGCCACCACCACCTCGTCAATGCCGATGCCCTCCAGCAGGCTTTCCAGGTCCTCATAATTGCCCAGGCGGGGAATGCCCATCACCTCATGGGCCTCCTTGGCCACATAGCCGTCCACATGGAAGCCGAAATGGGGTGCGTTGTGGACCGATTCCACATACTGCCGGGCCAGATGGCCGTTGCCCACCACGATCACGTGCTTCTGGTTGTAGCCTCTGCGCCGGTAATAGCGCAGCACCGCCCGCACCACAATGCGCTTGCAACTGACCATCAAGGTGCTGATGGCGCAGAACATCACCAGAACCAGGCTGGAAATGTCCCAGGTATTGAACCAGCCCCAGGATTTGATCAGGTACAGGCCCGAGGTGACCAGCAAAGTGCCCAGCACGTTGACCCATACCAGCATCCGAAGCTCCTGCCAGAGGGGCTTGTAGCGGAACGAGCCGTACAGCTGGGTGCAGTGGTAGGCCACCACCAGAAGCACACTGTACACCACGATGTACGCCAGATTGTGCAGCGTCCATTCGTCCTGAAGGGTAAAGCGGCCGCCGGGCAGAAGCTCCCAGCGGATGTAGGTAGCGACGAGATACGCAAGAAAAATTAAAACGCCATCCAGCAAGCTGCTCAGCAGATTCAGCAGCTTTTGATTTCGTTTGATCACAGAACGGTTCCTCCTTGAAGGATCGGGCCGGCACACATTGCACGCAGACTCAACCATTTTTTCGTGCTTCCGGCGTTTATTTCCCGCCGTTTGTGCCGTTTTTCTTCCCCGTGGCAACTATTATACACGGTCATGCAACCCGTTTCCAGCAAAGCCGGCCGGGATTTTGTGCCTGTAAAAAGCAGCATCTTATCCAAAAATCTCATAGTTTATTTGCGCAGTTTGCTGCTTTGTCTGTTCTGCATTCTCAAAATTCAGCGATGTTAGATAACTTTTCGAGAAAATCACGCCGTTGTTTCTTTTAAGACGAAAATCGCCGCCGGATTATTTCAGGCTTTTCCTGCAAAAAGATGACAATTTTATTTCAATTTTCCCGCCTTTCTCCAAACATTTCACGATCCATCGGTATTTCCCCGCACCATCGGCTGGGTGTACGCCAGCCCCATGGGGGCGGGCCGGCAGCGGCACAGGGCGGCCAGATCGCAAGCGGCGCTGTGGGCTTGGGCCGCGGTCCGGCACGCCGGGCTCTGGGCTTCAAGGCGGGCCATGCTGGCCCCGGCCGGCAGGGTGGCCCCCTTCAGCAGGGCCATCCCGCCGGGGGCCGCCCCCCACACGTGCAGATAGGGTGGCAGCGCCGGGAGCTGATCGTCGTAGCCCAGGGCGGCGTCCAGCACCAGACGGCGAAGCCGCGCATGGGCATACCGCTTGGTTTTCATCCGCTCATATAATGAGGTAAGGGAGGGCGCGTCATGCACGGCGGCGGCCAGTCGCCGATCCAACCCTTCCCCGGCCCCCCGCACCCGGGAAAAGTCCTCCCGCGCCCGCAGGCGGGACAAAACCGCCACGCTGAAGGCCGCCGGGTCGGTCATCTGCCCTTCCCCGGCCGCCGCCTGATAGCGGGCCAGCGCCGGGGCGGGCAGCCAGCGGGCCGCTTCCGCCCAGTCACCCCGCAAAAGGCACGCCCGAATGTAGCTGGCGCTGGCAAAGCCGCCCGCCGGGGCGTCGGCCCCATGGGCCGCCCCCAGCCGGGGCAGGGGCAGGGGCACAAGGTGGCTGTTCTGGGCCAGAATGGCCTTGCAGTATTCCACCCCCAGGTTGTTGTTCGGGCTGGCCAGAATCTCCCCCGCGGGCGGGTAAAGGCACTGCGCCGCGACCGCCCGGGCGGCGGCAAAGGGGCGGCCGTCCGCCAGCTGTTCCCGCACCAGCGGGCCAAACTCCGGCGCAAGCAGCGCCCGGGCTGTGTTCATCAGGGCCTCGCCGTCCGGCGTTTCGGCCCCGAAGGCCAGCACCTGCGTGCCGGGCAGGGCACTGAGCAAGGCCACGCCCGCCGCGGCAAAGCCCTCGGCGCTCTGGCAAGCCCACGGGGCAGGAATTCCCACCACCAGACTGGCCCCGCCCTCCAGGGCGGCCGCCGCCCGCACCGGGGCAGGCAGCAGGGCCAGGGTACCCCGCTGCACCACCGGGCCGCTCATGGCCACGGCCACCTGGTCAAATCCCCGGCGGCGCAGCTCGGCCAGCTGCCAGGCGTGCCCGGCGTGAAACGGGTCGTATTCAGCGATCAACGCAGCAATCGACATGGAGTTTGTCTCCTTTTTAACGTAACCTCTTATGGGTTGAAAAAGCCCAGTAACCATTATATAATGGAAATGACGGATTGAAAATCCCTGGCTGTGCGGGTGCGACCCTGCCCGGCCCGCAAAATGAAACGGAGGAAAACAAACCAATGAAAGTTCTGGTTATCAATTGCGGCTCTTCTTCTCTGAAGTATCAGCTGCTTGATATGGAGACCGAGAAGGTCTTGTGCAAGGGCCTGTGCGAGCGCATCGGCGGCGAAGGCAGCTGCATCACCCATCAGGTGGGCGGCAACAAGATGAAGGCCGACGCTCCCTTCCCCTCTCACACCGAAGCGTTTGCCAAGCTGGTTGAGATGATGACCGAGGGCGAAGGCAAGGTCATCGACAGCATCAACGAGATCGACGCCATCGGCCATCGCTGCGTGCACGGCGGCGAGAAGTTCCAGAAGAGCTGCCTGGTGACCGACGAAGTCATCAAGACCATTGATGAGCTGTCTCCCCTGGCTCCCCTGCACAACCCCGCCTGCCTGCTGGGCCTGAAGGCCTCCCGCGAGGTGTTCGGCATGGATAAGCCCAACGTGGTCGTGTTTGATACCGCCTTCCACAGCACCATGCCCCCCAAGGCTTACATGTACCCCCTGCCCTACGAGTACTATCAGGAGTACGGTGTCCGCCGCTACGGCTTCCACGGCACCAGCCACAAGTACGTCAGCCTGAAGGCTGCTGAGTACATGGGCCAGCGTCCCAAGGATCTGAAGATCATCACCTGCCATCTGGGCAACGGTTCCTCCATCGCCGCCGTGAAGCGCGGCCAGGTGGTGGATACCTCCATGGGCATGACTCCTCTGGCCGGCCTGATGATGGGCACCCGCTGCGGCGACATCGACCCCAGCGTGGTGAACTACCTGAAGTACAGCCTGGGCATCACCGGCCATGAGCTGGATGAGATCCTGAACAAGAAGTCCGGTCTGGCCGGCGTTTCCGGCGTGCCCAGCGGCGACAAGCGCGACATCGAGGCCGCTGCTTCTGCCGGCGACAAGCGCGCTCAGCTGGCTCAGGATATGCTGAACTACCAGATCAAGAAGTACATCGGCTCCTACGCGGTGGCCATGGGCGGCGTTGACTGCCTGGTGTTCACCGGCGGCATCGGCGAGCATGACGCTCAGCTGCGTGAGGCCGTCTGCGAGGGTCTGGACTTCCTGGGCATCCGCATCAATGTGGACAAGAACCAGAACTGCCACGGCGACGTGTGCGACATCACCGGCTGGCGCGGCGATGTGTGCGTGCTGGTCATCGCCACCGATGAGGAGCTGATGATCGCCCGCGAGACCAAGCAGGTTGTCGAGGAGTAATCGCTTCCCTGCTTCATCCTCTGCCTTTTGGGGCCTGTGCATTTTTGTACAGGCCCTTTTTGTGTGCCTTTTTTGCCGTTTCGCACCGTTTTTACCGTTTGATGCCGCCCCCAGCCGGGCGGCCTTTTTTGCGCGCCTCATTTTTCAAAAATTCGATGTTCCGAAAATTTTATTTGTGTTTTTTCACTGTTTCGCCCAAAACCGCCGCCCCATTGCCCAAATCCGTCAAATTGTCGTGCTGTTTTAACCTGTGAATGGCTTTACAAACCTTTTACTTTCATTATAATGATATTTGGTCTCGATGTTCGGTATTTTTTGGCCGTACATCGACGCTCCTTCTTTTTTCAACCGAACTTATAACCATCAGGAAGTCACGTTTATGGAATACCGCAACGAGTGGAAATACCTGGTCACCGGCGGTGACCTTGCCATCCTGCGCGCCCGCCTGAATGTGGTTCTGCGGCCCGACGCCCACCAGACCGGGGCGGTGTACTGCATCCGAAGCCTGTACTTTGATGACGCGCGGGACAGTGCCCTGCGGGAAAACGAGGACGGCGTGGACGCCCGCCGCAAGTTCCGCATCCGCATCTACAACGGCGACGCCAGCCACATGAACTTGGAGATCAAGGAAAAACTCCACGGCTACACCAAAAAGACCGGCTGCCCCCTCACCCGGGAACAGGCCGACCGCATTCTGGCCGGGCTACCCCCGCGCATTGAGGCCGGCACCCCCGCGCCGCTGAACCTGCTGGCCGTGGAAATGCAGCTGAACCGGCTGCGCCCGGTGGTGATTGTGGACTATGAGCGCACCGCCTATGTGGGCAGGCTGGGCAATGTACGCATTACACTGGACCAGAACATTGCCGGAAGCGCCGATGTGGGGCAATTTTTTGACCCGCGCCCGGCCCTGCACCCCATTCTCCCCCCAGGCCAGCATGTGCTGGAGGTTAAATTTGACGAGTTTTTGCCCGCCCCCATTGCCGACGTGCTGGAGCTGGGTGAGATGCAGCGCATCTCGTTCTCAAAATATACACTTTGCCGCGAAGCCCTTGGCCCCGGCGTGAAAGGAACTTTGTATGAGCATCAAGGACGCAATCAAGAAATCCGTTTTGCAGGAATTTACTGACCCCGCCGTTACCATGGGCGACATCGCCGCCGCCCTGGGCATGGCCGCCGTGCTGGCCCTGTACATCTATCTGATTTACAAGCTGGTCACCCGCAGCGCCTTTTATTCCCGGGACTTCAACAAGAGCCTGGCCATGCTTCCGGTGATCACCGCCGGCATTCTGCTGGCCATGCAGAGCAGCTTCGTCATCTCGCTGGGCAGCGTGGGTGCACTGTCCATCGTCCGCTTCCGCAATGCGGTCAAAGATCCCATGGATCTGGTGTTCCTGTTCTGGTCCATCAGCATCGGCATTGTGTGCGGCGCTAAGCTGTACGCCCTGGCCATTCTGCTGAGCCTGGTGCTCACGGTGCTGGTGTTTGTGCTGGATCTCATTCCGGCTGCCAAATCCCCCATGCTGCTGGTGATGAACGGCAGCGACGCCAACGTGGAAGCCGCCCTGCAGCCCATTCTGAAGCAGCAGGCCAAGGCCGCCCATGTGAAGAGCCGCAACCTGACCACCGCCGGCATTGACCTGATCGTGGAACTGCGCCCCAACGACCCCCCCGCTCTGGTGCAGGCCTGCGCCGCCCTGCCGGGTGTGCAGAGCGTGAGCCTGCTGGACCACGACGGCCAGATTCGCTATTGATGAGTTTTTTGTGACCGAGCCGGGCAGCCGATTCCCCAAAAGCGCGCATTTACCGCCGCTTTTCTGGGCCGCTGCCTGTTGCCCGGTACTTTTTTGTATTGTGAGGTGCTGTATGCACAGGCGTTTCAAATATTGGCTGCTGGCCGTGGCCATTGCCGCACTGTCCCTGCTGCTGTGGCTGGCCCCGCATCTAGCGGAGGGCCAGCCGTTGGGTGTGCGCTTTCTTTCCGACGAAGCCTGGCAGCAGCTCACCGAAAACGCTCAGCCCGCCGGCGAAGCGCTGCCGCTGTGCTGGAACGGGGCGGAGCTGCCCTGTTCCGAGGGCATTTACCGGCTGTCCCAGTCATTGGACTCGGAGGGCTGGACCGGCCAGCTGACCAGCGCCGCCGGGGACCTTTCGGTGCAGGCCAGCGCCTGGGCCGACCGGGCCGACCGGATCGAGGACGGCAAAATTCTTCAGGTGGCGGCCAAACGCGGCAGCCGGGTGGTGCTGTATCAGCTTCAGATCTCCGGCCTGCCCATCCTCTCCATCACCGGCGATGAGCTGTACCCCAAAGATGACCCGCTGGACGAGAGCAGCAGCATCGACGAGGGTTCCGGCTCTCTGGTGCTGCTGGAGCCGGACCAGAACACGGTGTTCACCTCCCAGATGGAGTGGAGTCTGCGCGGGCATTCCACCTACTGGGCGCCCAAGCACAACTACCACCTGAAGCTGAAAAAATCCAACGGCAAAAAGCGCAATGCCAGCCTGCTGGGAATGCGCAGCGATGAGGACTGGCTGCTGTACAGCCTGAGCACCGACCCCTCCCGCGCAAAAGAGATGACCTGCATCACCCTGTGGAACGAACTGGCCGCCCAGACCGAATGGGACTACCCCACCTGCGAGATGGAGTATGTGGAGGTGTACATCAATGGCTCCTATGCCGGTTTGTACGGCCTGGCCAGCCCGGTGGACAAAAAGAGCCTGAACCTTCCGGAAAACGGCAGGCTGTATAAGTGGCGCACCGCGTACCTGCCCTATATGGAAGAGGCCCAGGCGATGGATTCCCTCACCGAGCGCACCTGGGGCGACGAGCAGGCGGTCAAGCTGCTGTGGCCCAAAACGGTGCAGGCCGGCGACTGGACGCCCCTGAAAAATTACGCCATCGCCTTTTTGTACGAGCAGGCGGACGATTGGGACGAGGCCCTCTCCCTCATCGACCTGCGAAACCAGATCGACTCGGCCCTGTTTACCCAGTTCACCTGCGGGGCCGACAACTTTCTCACCAACCGTATGTACGCCCAGTTTGAGCCGGACGGGCCGCTGTATCGCGTTCCCTGGGACCTGAATTACAGCCTGGGCGACGCTTCTTCCTCCTACGATTGGCTGAACTTGCGCCGCACTCTGCTGCCGGACCACGAGATCGACACCCTCTGGCGGCTGAACCCGGAGGAAATGACCCAGCTGCTGGCCCAGCGCTGGAGCGAGCTTCGCGCAAGCCTGTTCACCCCCGAACACGTGGAGGAGCTGCTGCGGAAAAACGTGGAACTGCTGCACCGGTCCGGCGCTTACGAGCGGGAGTACGCCCTGTGGGGTGAAAACGACGGCGTTGTAACCCACGTGAGCAACAGCGGCGGCAAGCCCTCTCTGCGCAGCGCCCTGAACCTGGAAGAAACTGTGGACTTTATCTACGAGCGCACGGAGTTTCTGGACGAAGCCATGGCTCAGTACACCCCGCCGGAGCGGTACTGGAACTACTGGATGGAAGGGCTGGAAAGCTAAACTTTTTTCAAAGCGTCAAAAGCGGCGTGCAGAGATACCTCTGCACGCCGCTTTTTTGTTGCAATGGGTTATTCGGCCTTTTTCTCTGCCGTGCCCTCCTGCTTCAGGGGCTTTGCCGGATGCTTCGGGTCCGGCGTGACCCGCACCATGAGGGTCAGAATGCGTTTGTCCTTCACCTGGCCCACGGTCACATAGAGGTTCTCGAACTCAAAGGCCTCCCCGGCCTGGGGAATGTGCTCCAGCTGGGCCAGCGCCCAGCCTGCCGCGCTGGAAAAATCGCCCTCACAGTCCTTGACCTTGCAGCCCACCGCCTCAAACAGATCGTCCACCGGGGTGTCACCGTCCACCCGGTACAGGCCCTCGCTGATCAGCTGGATGGGGCCTTCCTCCGGTTCGTCGGTCTCATCGAAGATTTCACCCACCAACTCCTCCAGCAGGTCCTCCATGGTCACGATGCCCAGGGTTCCGCCGTAATCGTCAATCACCACAGCCATGTGCTGTTTTTTGCGGCGCAGTTCCGCCAGCAGGTCGCTGGTGTGCTTGGTGCGGTACACAAAGGTCACATCCCGGCACATTTTGCGCAGCTGCACCGGCTCCCCTTTGGCCAGGCAGGCCAGCAGGTCCTTGGCATACAGCATACCGATGATGTGGTCGATGTCCCCTTCGTACACCGGAATGCGGGTATAACCGCTCTCCAGCACCGTATCCAGAATTTCCTGCTGCGGCGCGTCGGCTTCCACCGCCACCAGATCCACCCGGGGCACCAGAATGCGCTGCACCGTGGTGTCGTCAAACTGGATCACGCTCTGCATCATGTCCGTCTCGCGGGAATCCAGCACGCCCTCTTCCCCCACCGTGTCGATGATGGTTTTCAGCTCGGCCTCGGTCACGCTGGGGGTGCCGTCGTTCTCCGGGTTCGGGCGGGAGACCACCCGCCGAATCCACACAAACACCATCACAACGGGATAAAACAGGGTGCGCAGCAGCTTCAGCGGCCTCGCTACCTGAACGCTCAGCTCCTCTGCCCGGTCGTTGGCGATGCTCTTGGGCAGAATTTCGCCGAAGATCAGCACCAGAACCGTCACCGCAATGGTGGCGGCCAGCGGGCCATACTGGCTGCCCAGCAGCGCCGTTGCCACCAAGGTGGATAGGGAGGACGCCGTCAGGTTTACCACGTTGTTGCCCACCAGAATGGTGGAGATGGTGCGGTCATAGTCCGCAATCAGGTCCAGCGCTAGCTGGGCACGCGCGTCTCCCTCCTGCGCCTGGTTGCGCAGGCGCACCCGGTTCGCCGAGGAGAGCGCCGTTTCCGACGCAGAAAAAAAGGCGGACAATGCCAGCAGAATCAGCAGAATCAGGTACATACTGGGGCCAGGGGTCTCCAAAAACGATCACGTTCCTTTCAAAATGGGGCCATCGCAAAATGGCCAAAAATCCGCCCCTTCGGTTCGGCATCCTTCTTTCAACGGGGCGGAGCAACGGCCGCTTCTGCGGCACATTGTCATAGCATATTGCTATTAGGTATAACAGATAGGGCGCACGATTGCAAGAACCTTTTTGTAAATTTGTGGTGATATGCGGGCAAAATTCAACCTTTTTTCCCCTGCCGCACACCGCAAACGCCGCTTCAAGCCGGGAAAATCTCCTGCAAAACGGCAGGGCCGCCGAGCGGCGTGGTGCTTCACGCCCGGCCCGGCGGCCCTGTGCGGTTCAAACCTCAACGCGGTTCAGGCGCGTTTCAGTTCTCCTTGTTCTTGATCTCGTCCAGAATCTGAGCCACAAACTCGTCGGCGCTCATAGTGCCGCCCTTGCCCTCTTTGCGGGCGCGGACGGAAACGGTGCCGTTCTCCACTTCCTTGTCACCCACCACCAGCATGTAAGGAATCTTCTGCAGTTGGGCTTCGCGGATCTTGTAGTTCATCTTCTCGCTGCGGTAGTCGGCCTCGCTGCGCACGCCGGCCTCATCCAGCTTGGCTTTCAGCTGGCGGGCATACTCGTGGGCACGCTCAGTGATGGGAATGATCTCCACCTGCACGGGGGTCAGCCAGGTGGGGAACGCGCCGGCAAAGTGCTCGGTCAGGATGCCGATGAAGCGCTCGATGCTGCCGAACACCACGCGGTGAATCATCACGGGGCAGTGCTTCTGGCCGTCCTCGCCGGTGTACTCCAAGTTAAAGCGGCCGGGCAGCTGATAGTCCAGCTGAATGGTGCCGCACTGCCAGGTACGGCCCAGAGAATCCTGAATGTGGAAGTCCAGCTTGGGGCCGTAGAAGGCGCCGTCGCCGGGGTTCACCTCGTAGGTCTTGCCGATGCTGGTAATGGCGTCCGCCAGAGCGGCGGTGGCAATGTCCCAGTCCTCTTTGGAGCCGATGTGATCATCGGGCATGGTGCTCAGCTCAATCTTATAGGGCAGCTTGAACAGGCTGTACACCTCGTCAAACAGCTGGGCAATGCGCACCACCTCGTCCTTGATCTGATCTTTGCCCAGCAGGATGTGGGCATCGTCCTGGGTGAAGCAGCGCACGCGGAACATACCGTGCAGCGCGCCGCTCAGCTCATGGCGGTGCACCAGGCCCAGCTCGCCGTAGCGCAGGGGCAGGTCGCGGTAGGAGTGGGGCTCCATCTCGTACACCAGAATGCTGCCGGGGCAGTTCATGGGCTTGATGGCGAAGTCCTCACCGTCAATGACGGTGGTGTACATATTCTCCTTGTAGTGATCCCAATGGCCGGAGGTCTCCCACAGGGTGCGCTTCATGATCTGGGGGGTGGAAATCTCCAGATAATCCCACTTCTTGTGAACCTCACGCCAGTAGTCGATCAGGGTGTTCTTCAGCACCATGCCCTTGGGCAGGTAGAAGGGGAAGCCGGGGGCTTCATCCCGGAAGGCGAACAGGCCCAGCTCTTTGCCCAGCTTGCGGTGGTCACGCTTGGCGGCCTCTTCCAGCATCTTCAGGTGCTCTTCCAGCATACTGGCCTTGGGGAAGGCAATGCCGTACAGACGGTCCAGGCTGTCGCGGCTGGCGTCGGCGCGCCAGTAGGCGGCGGCCACCTTGGTCAGCTTCACGGCCTTCAGCATACCGGTGCTCATCAGGTGAGGGCCGGCGCACAGGTCGGTGAAGTCGCCCTGCGTGTAGATGCTCAGCTCCCAGCCCTTGGCGGCATACTCTTCCATCAGCTCCAGCTTGTAATCCTGGCCGGCAAAGATCTCGCGGCCCTCTTCCACGGTGATGGCGCGGCGCACGATGGGCTCATCGGCCTTCACCAGCTTCTTCATCTCCGCCTCAATGGCCTCGAAGTCGGCAGTGGACAGCGAGCGGCCCACCTTAATATCATAGTACCAGCCGTTCTCCAGGGCGGGGCCGATGCCGAACTTCGCCTCGGGGAACAGGTGCTGCACGGCCTGGGCCATCACATGGGCGGCGGTGTGCCAGAAGGCGTGCTTGCCGTCGGGGTCGTCAAACGTGAGGATCTCCAGGCTGCAATCCTTGGTCAGCGGGGTGCGCAGGTCGCACACTTCGCCGTCAATGCGGGCGGCGCAGGCGCTCTTATACAGGCCCATGCCAATGCTCTTGGCAACTTCGGCCGCGGTAACGCCCGCTTCCAGCTCTTTCACGTTGCCTTTCAAGTCAACTTTGATCATATCCATACCCTCCTGCCGGGTGCTTTGCCCCGGCCTCTAAAAGAAAAACGCCCCATCCCGCCTGTTTGATACAGTCACGGGATGAAGCGATGAATGCTCCACGGTTCCACCCGAATTGCGCCGCACAAAAGCGGCGCCGCTCGAACGGCTGTAACGGGCCTGCCCGGCGGGGGTTCGCCCCCGCGCTCAGCGGTGGTAGGCGTGGCGGGCTTCCCGGGCCGCTCGCAGCACGCCGTGTATCCGGCGGCGGCCCTCTCTGCATGGGAAGCACAGACATCCGCGCCCATGTCCGCCTCAACACTTTTGCGGAATGGACCTCAAAAACAGCTTCGGCTGCTTTTGATATTCCCTATCATAGCCACCCGGGCGGCGCAAGTCAAGGGGCTGGCAAAGTTTTTTCACAACTTTTTGCGTTTCAGCGCAGGCAGCGGCCCGGTGCCTGCACATCCGCCTTGACATCAGGCCCCGTTTCTACTACAATAATATACGGTAGATTAGATGATCTGCGGCAGGGTTTTTGCCCCGCTTTTTGATGTTTTTGCTGCCTGGGTCCCCCTTGACCCGGCTTTTTATATGCCCCGCTTCCCGGTATGCTTGTGTGGCCGGGCAAACCTCTTTGTCTGCAAAACGCTGTGCCTCCCCCCGCATCGGGGCTCAGGTCAGCGCTTGTTTTTGCGGGCCAATGCAGGGGCCACGTTCTGCGCCATACCACAACCCATCAAAAAGGCGTTCCGTTTCCCATACGGCGTACACTGCCGGCACATCATCTCTTCGTGAATATGTTTTGAAGAAATTGTAATTCGAGGAGTGAATCAACTTGACACTGACCATCGTACAGGTGGTGGTGGCAATCGTTGTCTGTGCTGCGCTGGTGTGCGCCAGTTTTGTTGCTGGGTCCACCTATCGCCGCAAGACCGCTGAGGCCAAGATCGGCAGCGCCGAAGAAGAGGCCATGCGCATTGTGAACGAAGCCATCAAAACCGCTGAACAGAAACGCAAGGAAGCCATTGTGGAAGCCAAGGACGAGGCGTTTCGCCTGAAGTCCGAAGCCGACAAGGAGATCAAGGAGCGCCGGGCGGACATCTCCCGCCAGGAGCGCCGCGTGGACCAGAAGGAAGAAACTCTGGACAAGAAAACCGCCCAGCTGGAACGCCGGGAGGAAGAAGTAAAGGCCCGGGCCGAGCAGGTGGAAGCCCGCCTGGCCGAGGCCGAAGAGCTGAAGGCCCAGCAGGCTCAGAAGCTGGAAACCATCGCCGGTTTGACCGCCGAGGACGCCAAGCAGCTGCTGCTGACCCGCCTGGACGGTGAGCTGACCCACGAAAAGGCCATGCGCATTTCCGCCTACGAGGCCGGCCTGAAGGACGAGATGGACAGCATGGCCCGTGAGATGATCGGCCAGGCCATCGCCCGCTGCGCGGCCGACCATTCCAGCGAAGCCACCGTAAGCGTGGTGCCGCTGCCCAGCGATGAGATGAAGGGCCGCATCATCGGCCGCGAGGGCCGGAACATCCGCGCCCTGGAAACCGCCACCGGCGTGGATCTCATCATCGACGATACCCCCGAAGCCATCACCCTCTCCAGCTTTGACCAGACCCGCCGCGAGGTGGCCCGTATGGCGCTGGAGAAGCTCATCGGCGACGGCCGCATTCATCCCGCCCGCATTGAGGAAACGGTGGAGAAGTGCCGCCGCGAACTGGAAGTGAGCATGAAGCGGGAAGGCGAGCGCGCCGTGATGGAAGTTGGCCTGCACGGCATTCACCCCGACCTGGTGAAGCTGCTGGGCCGTTTGAAGTACCGCACCAGCTTCGGCCAGAACGTGCTGAACCACAGCCTGGAAGTGGCCTGGCTGAGCGGTCTGCTGGCCGGTGAGATGGGCGTGAACGTCACCCAGGCCCGCCGCGCCGGCCTGCTGCACGACATCGGCAAAGCTCTGGACCATGAGATCGAGGGCAGCCACGTGCAGATCGGCGTTGAAATCGCCCGCAAGTACAAAGAGAACCCTGCCATCATCCACGCGATTGAGGCCCACCATGGCGACGTGGAGCCCAAGACGCCTCTGGCCTTCATCGTGATGGCCGCCGATGCCATCAGCGCCGCCCGCCCCGGCGCCCGCCGTGAAAACATGGAGAGCTACATCAAGCGGCTGGAGAACCTGGAAGACCTGAGCTGCAGCTTTGAGGGCGTGGAAAGCGCCTTTGCCGTGCAGGCTGGCCGCGAGGTGCGCATTATGGTAAAGCCGGACGCCGTGAACGACGACCAGCTGGTTCTGCTGGCCCGCGCCATCACCAAGAAGATCGAGGAAGAGCTGGATTACCCCGGCCAGATCAAGGTGAATGTGATCCGCGAGAGCCGCGCTGTGGAATACGCGAAATAATTCACAGCAAACATGAAGCAATCTGCCCCGCCCGGTCGGCCGGTTTCCGGTCTGCATCGGGTGGGGCATTGTGTTTTGTGGGGGCAGCGTTTTCCACACTGCCGTCCCGCTTTGGTGGAAAACCTGCTTGTTCTCTTCGCCGCCGCATCCCAAAATCATACTGAGTTTTTCGCAGCGCCTGGGCCTTGCAGGTTTTAACCGGCACGCCCAACGCCCCAGGAGGTTTTATGAACTTTGCCAGCATGGATTACTTCATCATGGTTGCCCGTGAAAAAAGCTTTACCAAGGCAGCCCAGCGCCTGTACATCACCCAGCAGACGCTCAGCGCCCACATTGCCTCCATTGAAAAAGAACTGGGCTGTTCTCTGTTTGTGCGCCATGTGCCCCTGGAATTGACCTATGCCGGGCAGGTGTTTTTGAAGTATGCCCTGGATTTTCAAAAGCGCCACCGCAGCATGGAACAGGAATTCAACGACATTGCCCACCGCCAGCAGGGCCGCCTGCGCATTGGCATTGCCTACACCCGCGGCCATGCCCTGATGCCCCAGCTGATCACCGAGTTTCAGAACCAGTACCCCCGGATGCAGGTGCATCTGCTGGAGGCCAGCAACAACACCCTGCACAAAATGCTGCTGGATGGTGAGCTGGACCTGGCCATTGCCTATTTTCCGGAGCACATTGCCGGCCTGGAGCTGGAGGATTTCTACCGGGAAGAGATCGTACTTCTGGCAGCCCGCAGCCTGCTGGATGAAATTTACGGCGACAAAGCCGATGAGGTCATCCGCCAGGTGCGGGAGAGCGGCGACGTCTCCCTTCTGGGCGAGTGCCCGTTTTTGCTGAACGGCTTGAACGACGTGGCCGGCCAGCTCAGCCGCCGCCTGTTCGATGCAGTCGGCCTGAACCCCAATGTTCGGGCGCAGTCCAAAAACATTGAGACGCTGCTGGGCCTGTGCGTGCGGGGCGTCGGGGCCACCTTCAGCCCGGACACCCTGCTCCAGACGGCCCTGCCCCCGGAGCAGCTGAAGGGGCTGGAGGTGTTCCACCTGAGCGGCAGCAGCAGCTACAACATCTGCTTTGGCTACCGCAGCCAGACCTACCAGTGGAGCATGATTCAAAGCTTCATCCAGATCGCCCGCGCCATGTGGGGCGACCTGGGCAAACAGCCCCAGGCCTGACCCCGGAGTTGTCCGCCGGAATCCTTTTCAGGGGCACAGCAAAGCCGCCCCGCTGCGTATCACTCGCGGCGGGGCGGTTTTTTGCGTTTTCTTTTGTTTTTACGGGGCAAACACAGACTTTGACATGCCAACAGGCGCAGACTTACAGCATGGAGTAACCATAGCTGTTCACCAGCGCGTCGATCTTGATGCCCTTCCTGCACAGGGGACAGTCATGGGGCGAATAGCTGGCGTAGTCCGGCAGGTCGCTCTGGGAATACAGGCTGTTGACTGGAATGTCCTCGGGGCTTTTTTCCATATCGCTGTAAATGGCCGAGATGCCCACCACTATGCCGCCGTAATACTGCACGCATTCCACGCTGCGGGCCATGGTCTTGCCGGTGCTCACCGAGGCCATCAGCACCAGAACGTGCTTGCCCCGCACCATAGGCTGGATGTTCTCCCGGAAGATAAGCTGGCTGTTCGTGTTGTATTCCGGTTTGATCACGTAGATGGTCTGGTGCGCATTGATGGACAGAAAGCCCGCCTCGGTCAGGGCCTGCGCCAGGCAGGTGCCGATCACCTCGGTGCCCTCCAGGCACAGAATGGTGTCCACAATGGTGGTGCTCATGTATTTTTTCACCAGTTCTTTGGCCACGGCCTGTGCCTCGCTCAAGCGGGTTTTCATGGTGGTCACATCAATATAATAATTGATGTGGCTGTGGTTGGTGGCAAAGTGACCCGGCGCAATTTTCAGCGCCACATTCCCCTTGCGGATGGGCAGCTTGATCAGGTTCAGTTCCATGGTTGATCCTCCCTTTGTGTCGGCAGCCTGCGGCGGCTTTGTGCCCGCTGTCTGCTTTCTTTTTTCTATTATACACCAGTGTTGTGGTCAGTTTCAATAAATTATTCTTCAAAACCGGTGCATTGTTTATGCATTTCTGAAGTCTGCTTGTATTGCGAACCAGGTTCATCCCATGTTTTTCCGTATTTTTGCTAAAACGCCCTACTTTTCCATGCCGCCCACCGCCTGCTGTACGCAAAACAGCCCCCGCAGACGTGTGCCCAAAGTTCCGGGCGCACGTCTTGCGGGGGCTGCTGATTCTTCTTGAATGAAATTACAGGGGCTGCTCCGCAAAACCGTCCTTGGTCAGCACAGCCACCGAGTCAAAGCCTGCCGCCTTGGCGGTGCGCATGGCCTCCTCGTAGCCCCACAGAATGCTGTCGGTGCTGTGGGCATCGGCCGTGATGATGACCTTACCGCCCAGCTTGCGCCATTCCTCCAGCAGGAAAGACGCGGGGTAGAACTCGTTGCGGAAGCCGCGGGCCACGCCGCCGGTGTTGATCTCCAGCACCGCACAGTACTTGATGGCCTGGCGCAGGGCGTTCAGGGCTGCATCCCGGTAGCGGGGGCTGCTCTCGTTGAAGAACTCGCCCTTGCCGTTCAGCTTTTTGATCAGGTCGAAATGGCCCAGGATGGTGGGCTTTTTCTCCGCCACCTGTGCCACGCTGGCAAAGTAAGCCTCTGCCATTGCCAGACCGTCGCCGCCGAATTCCACATCCACACAGGTGCGCAGGTCGCTCTCACGCCAGTCGATCTCGTAGTATTTGCCGGTCACCGGGCCGCGCAGGTAATGCACACTGCCGATCCAGTAATCGTAGCCGGTGGGGTCCTCATCCGAGAACTGATCCCACTCAATGCCGCACAGCACATCCATCTTGCCCGCATACTGGGCCTTCAGGCGGTTGATCTCGCCCTTGTAGCGGGCGGTGCGGCTGGGGCTCATGCAATACTCCAGGTCGCAGGGGGTGTGGCTGTGGCCGGTGAAGCCCAGGGTGGTTACACCCTGCTTCCAGGCCGCCACGGCCATCTCCTGCAGCGAGCTCTGGCCGTCGCACAGGTTGGAGTGGTTATGGACAGACGAAGTCAGGCAAAGGTTACTCATTGCATTCTCTCCTGTTTCACTTTATGATCGACCACGTGGCGTTTTTCCAGCTCACGGGTAATATCTTCCACCGAAATTCCCAGTTCCACCATCAGCACCAGTACATGGTAGCACAGATCACTGATCTCAAACACGGTCTCTTCCTTGTCCCGCTTGCCGCCGGCAATGATGACCTCGGTGCACTCCTCGCCCACCTTTTTCAGGATCTTTTCCAGGCCCTTATCAAACAGATAGGTGGTGTAGCTGCCCTCTTTGGGGGCGGTCTTGCGGCCCTTGATCAGCTCATACAGCCCCTCATAGGTGAACTGCTTCAGCTCCTCGCTCACATACACTGGCTGGAAGAAGCAGCTCTCGGCGCCGGTATGGCAGGCAGGCCCGTCCTTGACCACCTCCACCACCAGGGCATCGGCGTCGCAGTCGGCGGTGATGCTCACCACCCGCTGCACATTGCCGCTGGTTTCGCCCTTGCGCCAGATCTCCTGACGGCTGCGGCTCCAGAACACGGTGCGGCCCTCGGCAATGGTCAGGGCCAGGGTCTCCGCGTTCATATAAGCCAGGGTCAGTACCTGCTTGGTGTAGTGATCCTGCACAATGGCAGGAATCAGGCCCTTTTCGTCAAATTTCAGCTTCAGATTTTCCATCGTTGTGTTCCTCACAAAACGCCTGGCGGCACCGGAACCTCCGCAGGGCCGAACGGCCGCGCTCCGGCGGTACCACCATGGTTCAAGTATACCATTTTACGCCCCGGAAAAGCAACCACTTCCCGAGGCGCTGCGTACATTTTTGTCTTTTCTATCAAATTGTCCGAATGCATTTCCGGAGCCGCGGGCTTTTTCTGCAAATCTGCCCGCCGGGTCACAGCCGCATTTCCACGCCCTGCGCCCGCAGGTACTCCTTCAGCGCCCGGATCTCCACCTGCCGGGTGTGGAAGATGCTGGCGGCCAGGCCTGCATCCATGCCCGGATGGCGGAACAGTTCGGCAAAATCCTCTTTGCAGCCTGCGCCGCCGGAGGCAATGATGGGCACGTTCACCCGCTTGGCCATAGCGTCCAGCATTTCCAGGTCGAAGCCGTTTTTCACGCCGTCGGTGTCAATGGAGTTCACCACCAGCTCGCCCGCGCCGTTCTTCACGCCCTGCTCGGCCCAATCCAGCGCGTCGATGCCGGTGTTTTCCCGGCCGCCCTTGGCGAACAGGCAAAATTTTCCGTCCACGCGGCGCACGTCCATGCTCAGCACCACGCACTGGTTGCCGTACTTCTGGGCCGCCGCCGGGATGATGCCCGGATTGCGAATGGCCCCGGAATTGACGCTTACCTTGTCCGCGCCGCATTTCAGCACCCGATCAAAATCCTCCAGCGTATTGATGCCGCCGCCCACGGTGAGCGGGATGAAGATCTCCCCGGCCACCCGGCGCAGAATGTCGGTGAACAGGCCCCGGCCCTCCACGCTGGCGGTAATGTCGTAAAACACCAGCTCGTCGGCCCCGGCTTGATTGTAATAGCGGGCCATCTCCACCGGGTCAGCCATATCCCGCAGGCCCTGAAAATTCGTGCCTTTCACCACCCGGCCGTCCTTCACATCCAGGCAGGGAATGATGCGCTTGGTAATCATACGCTCCTCCTCTCGGTTGGTCAGCCCTGGGCCAGGCGAATGGCCCGGGCCAGATCCAGCCTGCCGGTGTACAGGGCCTTGCCCAGAATGGCCCCCCAGGTGCCCAGCTTGTCCAGCGTGACCAGCTCTTCCTCAAAGCTGATGCCGCCGCTGGCCGTCACCTTCAGGCCCTCGATCTTCGCAAGCTCCCGGTACAGTTCCAGATTGGTGCCCTGCTCGGCGCCGTCCCGGCTGATGTCGGTGTAGATCACGGCCCCCACGCCCGCCTCGTGCAGGCGGCGGCAGAAGTCCACCCCGCGCTCCACCGAAAGCTCCTTCCAGCCGTTCACGGCCACATAGCCGTCCCGCGCGTCCACGCCAACGGCGATCCGGTCGCCGTATTTTTGGGCCATGCGGGCGGTAAAGTCAAAGTCCTTCACGGCAATGGTGCCCAGAATGCACCGGCCCACGCCCAGGTCGAGGTATTGGCGGATGCGCTCCTCGGTGCGGATGCCGCCGCCCACCTCAATGTACAGGCCGCCCTGCCGGGTCAGGGCCTCGATGGTTTTAAAGTTGGCCAAGGTGCCGTCCTTTGCGCCGTCCAGGTCCACCACATGCAGGTTTTTGGCTCCCGCCTCCAGAAACTGGCGGGCAATGGCGCAGGGGTCGGCGGAATACACGGTCATCTGGTCATAATCGCCCTGGTACAGGCGCACCACCTGGCCGCCCCGCAGGTCAATGGCAGGAAAAATCTGCATTTGGCTCCTCCTCTTTCATCCCTCACAGCTCGGCAAAGGCTTTCAAAAGGCGCAGGCCGGTGTCGCCGCTCTTTTCCGGGTGGAACTGCGTGCCGTACACCAGCCCCCGGCGCACCGCCCCGGTGACGGGCAGCTCGTATTCGCTGGTGGCCAGGGTGCTCTCGACACAGTGTTTGGCATAATAGCTGTGTACGTAGTAAACGCACTCGCCCTCGTTCACATACTGAAACAGCGGGTCCTCCGGGCAGGTGAGGTGCAGGGCGTTCCAGCCGATGTGGGGGACCTTGAGGGTTTTATCCTGCAAATCGTCCTCCAGCGGGCACACCTGGCCCGGAATCAGCCCCAGGCCCGCGTGCTCGCCGTACTCATAGCTCTTGTCAAACAGCAGCTGCATTCCAAGGCAGATGCCCAGCAGCGGCTTTTTTTGCACCTGCTGCTTCAGCACCGGCACAAGGCCCGTCTCTTCCAGCTTGCGCATGGCGTCGGCAAAGGCGCCCACGCCGGGCAGAATGATCCGGTCGGCGGTTTCCAGCCGGGCCGGGTCCCGGGTGATTTCATTTTCCAGCCCCAGATAAGAAAGGCTGGAGGACAGGCTGAACAGGTTGCCCACCCCATAGTCGATCACTGCGATCATGGCAATTTCCTTTCCTGGTTGGGTTACACCAGCAGGCCCTTGGTGCTGGGGATTTCGTTCTCTTTCCCCGGCTCGATGGCCACGGCCTGGCGCAGCGCCCGGCCCATGCCTTTGAACACGGCCTCCAGAATGTGGTGGCTGTTTTCGCCCGCCAGCTGCTTCAGATGTACGGCGCTGGGGCAGCTGCGCACAAAGGCCAGCCAGAATTCCTTGCCCAGCTCGGTGTCAAACGTGCCTACCTTTTCGGTGGGCAGCTCCACCTGCCAGCCCAGATGGGCCCGGCCGGAGAGGTCCACCGCACACACCATCAGCACCTCGTCCATGGGCAGAATGAAGCTGCCGTAGCGGGTAATGCCCCGCATTTTGCCCAGCGCCTGCTGAAAGGCCTTTCCCAGGCAGATGCCCACATCCTCCACCGTGTGGTGGTCGTCCACCCAGGTATCGCCCTTGCAGCAAACGGCCAGGTCAAAGCTGCCGTGGCGGCAAAACAGCTCCAGCATATGATTCAGGAAGCCGCAGCCGGTGTCCACCTGATACACGCCTTTGCCGTCCAGCTTCAGGCGCAGGGTGATGTCGGTTTCGGCTGTTTTGCGCTTGATCTCTGCATTTCTCATGGTCTGCTCCTTCCCGCCTCAGGCCCCCAGCTTTTCAAGGGCCGCAATCAGGGTCTCCATCTCCTGCTGGGTGCCGATGGTGATGCGCAGGTAGTTGGAGATGCGGGGTGCGTCAAAATGGCGCACCAGAATGCCCTCCTGCTTCAAAGCGCGGTACAGGGCCCCGCCCTCCATGCGGCTGCTGGCCGCAAACAGGAAGTTGGTGTTGGAATCCAGAACCGTGAAGCCCAGCTTTTTCAGGGCCTGGGCCGTCCACTGTCGGGAGGCCCGCACCTTGCCGGTGCACTCCTCAAAATAGGCCTCATCCTCCATGGCGGCCGTACCGGCCAGCAGGGTGAGCCGGTTGATGTTGTAAGGGTTGTAGCTGAACTTCACCCGGTTCAGGTCGGCGATCAGCTCCTCGCTGCCGATGGCAAAGCCCAGCCGCGCCCCGGCCAGATTGCGGGACTTGGAGAAGGTCTGCACCACCAGCAGGTTCGGGTACTTTTCCACCAGCGGCACACAGCTCTCAGCCCCGAAATCCACATAAGCCTCGTCCACGATGACCACATGGTCCGGGTCGGCCTGAAGCAGCCGCTCGATCTGCGCAGGCTTCAGGGCAAGGCCGGTGGGGGCGTTGGGGTTCGCAATGACCACCGTGGCCCCCAGGCCCAGATAGTCCTCCACGTTCAGGGTGAAGTCCTCCCGCAGAGGGATGACCTTGTCCGGCACGCCCCAGAGCTTTGCCCATACGCCGTAAAAGCCGTAGGTAATGTCCGCGTAGGCCAGCGGGGTCCGTTCGTCGCAGAAGGCCCGCACCGCAAAGCTGAGCACCTCGTCGCTGCCGTTGCCGGGCATTACCTGGGTGGGCTTCACTCCGCAGCGGGCGGCAATGGCGTTGACAAGGCCGGTGCAGGCGGGGTCGGAGTAAAGGCGCAGATCCCGCACGGCATCGGCGTTCACCGCCTTGACCACCTGCGGGCCCGCCGGATAGGGGCTTTCGTTGGTGTTCAGCTTGATGTAGCGGCGGTCCTGGGGCTGCTCGCCGGGGGTATACGGTTCAAGCGCAGCAAGGGCGCTGGTAAAATAGCGGCTCATGGTTATTCCCCTTTCTGCTCGTCTTCGTAGCGGATGGTCACGCTGCGGGCATGGCCGTGCAGGCCCTCCCGCTCGGCAAAATCGGCAATGCGGGCCTGCACCTTGCCCAGAGCCTCCCGGGTGTAATACAGGAAGCTGGACTTCTTCACAAAGTCGTCCACCGACAGCGGGCTGGAGAAGCGGGCCGTGCCGCTGGTGGGCAGCGTGTGGTTCGGGCCGGCAAAGTAATCGCCCAGGGCCTCGGGCACGTTTTTACCCAAAAAGATACTGCCCGCATTGCGGATCTCATTCAGCAGGCTGAAGGGGTCATCCACGCACACCTCCAGATGTTCCGGGGCAATGAGGTTGGCGGCGGCCACCGCCTTGTGCATATCGTCGGTCACAATGATCTTGCCGTTGGTGTCAATGCTGGTGCGGGCGATCTCCGCCCGGGGCAGCTGCGGAATCTGCACCTCCAGCTCCGCCTGCACGGCCAGCGCCAGCTCCCGGCTGTCGGTCACCAGCACAGCGCTGGCCAGCTTGTCGTGCTCGGCCTGGCTCAGCAGGTCGGCGGCCACCCAGGCCGGGTTGCAGGTGCCGTCTGCCAGCACCAGAATCTCACTGGGCCCGGCGATCATGTCAATGTCCACCTGGCCGTACACCTTGCGCTTGGCCGTTGCCACAAAGATGTTGCCGGGGCCAACGATCTTGTCCACCCGGGGCACGGTCTCGGTGCCGTAGGCCAGGGCGGCCACGGCCTGGGCGCCGCCTGCCTTTACAATGGTGGTCACACCCGCCACATGGGCCGCCGCCAGAATGGCCGGGGCGATCTTTCCGTCTTTGCCGGCGGGGGTGGTCATCACGATCTGCTCCACACCGGCGATCTTGGCGGGGATCACGTCCATCAGTACGGTGGAGGGGTAGCTGGCGGTGCCGCCGGGCACATACACGCCCGCCCGCTGGATGGGGGTGTATTTCTGGCCCAGCAGAATGCCGTCCTGGTCGTTCAGCACAAAGTTCTTGTGCTTCTGGGCCTCATGGAAGTGCCGGATGTTGGCGGCGGCCATCTCCAGCGTGGTGATAAAGTCCGGGTCAACCTGGGCCAGGCCCTCGGCCATCTCCTCCTCGCTCACCAGAAGATCGTCCAGTACCACATGGTCGAACTTCTCCGCATAGCGGTACAGGGCCTTATCGCCCTCGGCCCGCACGTCGGCAATGATGCCATCCACCACGGCCTCCACATCCGCCTCGGCGCGGATGTCCCGGTTCAGGATCTGCTCGGGCCGCAGCTCGTCGAACTCATACAGCTTGATCATTGCTCTGTCCCCTCCTGCAGCTTCTTCATCAGGGTGAGAAGCTCCTTGTTCTTGAATTTGTAGCTTGCCTTGTTGGCAATAAAACGGGCGCTGATGGGCATGAACTCGGTCAGCACCTTCAGGTTGTTTTCCTTGAGCGTGGTGCCGGTCTCCACGATGTCCACAATCACATCCGAAAGCCCCAGAATGGGGGCCAGCTCGATGGAACCGTTCAGCTTGATGATCTCAATGTCCCGCCCAAGGCTGGAATAATAGGCCTTGGCGATGTTCACAAACTTGGTGGCCACCCGAAGCGCCCGGCTGGGGTCGTCCGCAAAATCGGTGGGGCCTGCCACACACATACGGCATTTGCCCAGGCCGGTGTCCAGCAGCTCGTACACGTCCGCGCCGCTCTCTTCCAGAATGTCCTTGCCCACAATACCCACATCGGCAGCGCCATGCTCCACATAAATGGCCACGTCGCTGGGCTTCACCAAAAAGTAGCGGATGCCCGCGGCGGGGTTTTCCACCACCAGCTTGCGGGTCTCGTTGTAATTTTCCTCACAGCCGTACCCGGCCGCCGCCAGCAGGGCGTATACCTTATCGCCCAGGCGGCCCTTGGGCAGGGCCACGTTCAGCATGGCGCTGCCGCTGGCCCGCTGCACCGGCGGCAGCGGGGCGTTCAGCCGCTCCATCTCGTCCAGATACAGCGCAAATCCGATGGCCCCGGCCCCCGGGCAGAACTTCTGGGCCAGCAGATCGTACTGGCCGCCCTTCAGCACCGGGCGGGGCAGCCCCGCCAGATAGCCCTGGAACACCAGGCCGGTGTAATACTCCATGTCGCCGGTGAGTGAGAGGTCCAGCTGAAGCTCCGTCCAGCCGTCCAGCGCCTGCCACAGGGTTTGCAACTGGTCCAGCGCGGCGGCCATGGCCGCCTGCCCGGCCCGGGGCGAAGCCCCCCAGCGGCGGCGGCGCTGCCAATCCTCCATGCCGCCCAGCCGCTCCACCGCCCGGCACAGTTCCTGCGCGCCCTCCATCACCTGGGCGAAGGGGCCGCTCAGGCCGGGCAGACGGCACAGGGCCTCAATGCCGTCGGGCTGCACCCCGGCCGTCTGGGCCGTGCGCCGCAGCTGGTGGGCGTTCTTGCTCTTGATCAGCTCCAGCAGCTCGGGCCGCCACTGTTCCGCCACGTTCAGCGCATCCAGCAGGCCGGTCACGAAGCCCATGTGGCTCAGCTCCAGCACCGCCGGGGCCTCCAGCGCCTCCAGGCTCTGCCGGGCAAGGCCCAGCACCTGGGCCGTAGTCGCCTCATCCACCGCACCGATGCACTCCAGCCCCATCTGGTTGATTTCTTTATAGGTATGGCTCTCCAGGCTGGGGCGGTACACGTTTTCGATGTAATAGTATTTTTCGCACTGGCCGGGGGCGGGCTGGGCATTTTTTGCAATGCTCAGGGTCACGTCCGGCTTCAGGGCCAGCAGCCGCCCGTCCAGGTCGGTGAAGGTAATCACCTGGTCGCTGGTGAGAAACCGCCGGTTCTCCTGATACAGGCCGTATTCCTCAAAGCGGCCCATGTGGAACTTGCGGTACCCCGCCTGCTCATACAGTGCACGCAGGCGCAGGCTGGCCCGCTCCTGCGGTTTCAAAATCGAAAAATCAAATTCCATCTCTCTTCACTCCAACCATTCCGGCACACGGCCAAACCGCCGCCTTTGTTCGTTCGCTGGCTTCCATTATAATTTATTCAGATAAAGTTGTAAAGTAGTAAAATAATGATTTTATCTTTTGCCGGGCCCCGCCTGATTTTCGGCCCGCTTTTTCATCTGTTTCGCCAGCCTGCCCGACCCGCAAAAACACAATGGGCCGCCCGGCGCACCCTCTTTGAGCGAGAGGCGCAGAGCAGCCCATATTGGTTTTGTTTATCCGCGGCAGCCCAGGTCATCCCAGTTGCCGAAATCCTCCGGAGAGGCAATGCGGGTGGGGTCCAGCTTGCCGTCCTCGCCCACCGGGGCCTCGGCGGTGCCCAGCTGAACGGGGTTTGCATTAGGGGCATCCGTTGCCGGGGCAGGGGCCGGCTCCTCCGCCTTCCCTTCCTCCGCGGCAGGCGCAGCCGGCTCCCGGGCCGGTTCTTCCGCCGGTTCCTCGGCGGCCGCAGGCGCCTCAACGGTTTCGTCGGCCTCCTCCGGCTGCTGGGGCGGAATCATTACCTCATCCTCGTCCAGAATGGGGTCGTTCAGCTTTTTCAGCACAGTGGCCGCCACCGCACCGGCAGCCAGGCCCACACCCACAGCGATCAAACGTCTCATCATGCCCATGATGGTTCCTCCTTCTTGCCCGGTTTGCGGGCAGCGCTCGGTGGTTTTATCTCACATCAAATTCTGCCGGGGCACCCCTCCGGCCTCGAGCACGGCGCTCGGCCAGCGGTGCAATGCTTTCTCAGCTGAAGGTCACCACGTCCTGCACGGGCTTCGTGCCGGGGGCCACCTCCAGAGCGGTCAGCACCGGTCCTTCGCCCCGGAACACCGGGTGGTACTTCACGCTCACCCGGGCGGTCAAGGTGATCCAGTCCCGCTGCTTCAGCTCCTTCACCTTGTCGTACTTGCAGGGGAAGCCCACAAACTGGATGTCCTGCACGCAGCAGGTCATGGCGAAGCGGCCGGGAACAAAGGAATCCTTGCCCGCGCGGGGGGTCTGGCACACCTGGGCGGTGAACCGGACGATCTTGTTCTTGTACTTTTCCGGGGTCTCGCTGCAATCCATATACCAGACGCCGAAGTCCTGGTCCGCAATTTCGATCACCGGGGCCTCGATGTCAAAGGGCAGCGGGTCGGGAATGTCATCGTAGGCCACGCTGCCGTCGGCAAATTCATAGGCGATGTCGCACCGGCGGGAGGCCTGGCGCACCACCTTGTGCACGAACTCGCGGCTCTCCTCGTCGTTCACGTTCTCGGCCCGGTTCAGCACGATCAGCTCGCTGGCGGCAACCTTATCCAGCAGCAGGCTGCGCATGGCGTTGTCGTTGGCGTACAGCTTGAAGGTGCTGCCGTCCGCCGTGGCGATGCACTGGTAAATCACCCAGTTGTCCGGCATGGCGGCGGCCAGGTCGTTCAGCATCCACATGCCGTTGTACTCCACCACCACGCGTCCGCAGCCGGATTTCTTGGCCAGCATCTCCAGGTTTTCTTTCGTCAGTTCGCTCTTGTCCTCCAGCGTGGCGGGATAAACGCCGCCAAAGGCGAACTTTTCGGGGTCGTACTCCTCCTCGCCCTCTTCGCAGATGAGCAGCAGGGTCTTGTCGCCGGAGTCAAACTGAGGGTCCTCAAAGGTCTCCTGAATGAACTTGGTCTTGCCGGACTCCAGGAAACCCACAAACAGATAAACGGGAATTTCTTTGCTCATACGATCCTCCGCAGGGGCTTACAGCTTGAACAGCTGATCCAGCGCCTTCTCGTCCAGCTTGGAGCCGATGACGCACAGGCGGCCGGTCACATCGGCCGTGCCGGTGCGCACCTGATGCTCGCCGGGCACATAGTCGAAGTGGAACCACTGGCCCTCGGTGCCGGGCACAATGCCCTTGGCGCGCAGAACGGCGCCCAGCTCGCCGGAATCCAGGCTCTCCAGCGCAAAGTTCAGCTCCGCCTCGGTGTACTTGCGGGCGGTCTCTTTGCCCCAGCTGGTGAACACCTCATCGGCGTGATGGTGGTGATGGTCATGGCCGCAGCCGCAGCTGCACGCACCGTCGTGGTCGTGATGATGTTCATGCTCATGGTCACAGCCGCACTCGTCATGGTCGTGATGATGGTGCTCGTGCTCCTCTTCCTCATGGTCATGGTGATGCTCATGCTCATGATCGTGCTCGTCCTCATCCTCGTCGTGATGATGGCCGCAGCTGCACACGCCGTTCTCGTCGTAGTGGTGGTGATGCTCGTGCTCCTCCACGGTCTGGCGGGCCTGCTCCAGCAGGGCCTGCACAAAGTCGTCCTCACTTTCCATGGCCTTCAGGATCTGTGCGCCGGTCAGCTGGTTCCAATCGGTAGTCACGATGGTGGCCTTGGGGTTCTTCTCCCGCAGCATGGCCACGGCCTTCTCGATCTTCTCCTCGCTGGCAGTGCCGGTGCGGCTCAGCAGAATGGTGGAAGCATGGGACACCTGATCGTTGTAGAACTCACCGAAGTTCTTCATATACAGGCGCACCTTGTTCACGTCCGCCACCGTGACAAAGCTGTTCAGCTTCACGTCCTCTTCGTCGGCGATGGTCTCCACCGCGCGGGTCACGTCGCTCAGCTTGCCCACGCCGGAAGGCTCGATGAGGATGCGGTCGGGATGGTACTGCTCCACGACCTTCTTCAGGGCGGCGCGGAAGTCGCCCACCAGGCTGCAGCAGATGCAGCCGGAGTTCATCTCGGTGATCTGGATGCCGGCCTCTTTCAGGAAGCCGCCGTCAATGCCGATTTCGCCGAACTCGTTCTCGATCAGCACGATCTGCTCGCCCTGGAACGCCTCGGCGATCAGCTTTTTGATGAGCGTGGTCTTGCCTGCGCCCAGGAATCCGGAAAAAATGTCAATTTTCGTCATGGTTTCAAAACCTCCTGCGGCCAAACGCCCCGATTTTCCGGGCCGCCGGCCGCTTTTGCAGAATGGATTATGGATTAGAATGGTTGCGGAACAGGCCGCGCAAAGGGCGCATCCCCTGGGGCATGTTCCATCTTATTATTATAGCAAGTCTGTCAACGTTCTCCCATTCAGAATTCTTACCAAAGATTCGTGGGTTTTATACCGCTTTTCCGTCAGTTGTGAAAAAGCCTGCCGCTTTTGAAACCGCCCGGCGTTTTTTGTCGTATAATGGAAGAGGTTTTTCAGGCGTCCACGCCCCCATGCCGGGGCTTTGCGGCCGGTTTGATGCCATCCTCTGCCATTATAAATTGCGGGCCGCTGCGGGCGGTTCTGCGCCGTTTGGCATACCACTGTCCGCGCCGGTATTTTTGATCATCCGAGGAGTTTTTTCATGAGCCAACACAACACCGCCCTGCACCGCCGCCCTGTCTGGCAAACGCGCCTGGCCCTCTGCGGCCTGGTGCTGGCCGCCGCCATGGTTCTGGGGGATCTCGCCGGGAATGCCCTGTTCCGCCGCAGCGGCCCGCCCTGGACCATCGCCGTGGACCCGGGCCACGGCGGCAGCGACCTGGGGGCCGTGGGGCTGGTAAACGAGTGCGATGTGAACCTGGCCACCGCGCAGGCCCTGTATGACCTGCTGGACGCAGACCCCAACTTCACCCCGCTGCTCACCCACACCGGCGAGGGCGGCACCCCGGCCCAGCGGGCGGCCGCTGCCAACCGCCATGGGGCCGACCTGCTGTTCTCCATCCACTGCAATTCCGACAGCTCCGGCGACGGCTTCGGCTTTGAATGCTACCCCGAGCTGCCGGGCCGCACCTACCACCGGGCCAGCCTGAAGCTGGCCAAGCTGGTGTGCAGCGAGATGGAACCCCTCTCCGCCCGGCTGCGGGGTGAAAACGGCATCCGCTATGCCTATTATGATTCAGACGACCAGAAGCACATTGTGGAGGCCTCGGCGGCCGCCAACATTCAGGAAAACAGCTTCGGCGTTCTGGAAAAGAGCAAGTGCCCGGCCCTGCTGGTGGAGCAGGCCTTTGTGACCAACGCCGAGGACGTGGCCGCCCTGTGCGAGGGGGACGGCATCCACGCCGCCGCCCGGGCCTATTACCGGGCCATCTGCGCCTACTTCGTGGTTTCGGCCGCGGCCTGAGAACGGCGCGCTTGCCTTTTCCAAGCGCCGGATGCACGCGCATCTGCACCCGGCTTTTTCTGCGTGTCTGCCGGGCGAACATCTCCCTCTCCGAGGGGGACGTTTTTTCATGGCGCCGCCGGTTCCTACAGTCTTTTTCCTGTAAAGCCCGCAAAAATGACCTGCTGGACGCAGGCCGCCCGAACTGCTATACTGGGCGTATGGAAGCCCGGGGCCTTACGCCGGGCGGCGGCATAGGCGAAATGCCCATGCCGCAAAAGGAAAAGGAGCGCATGTTTTATGGACCTGATCGTTTGCATCGTTTTGATGTTTGCGGCCCTGCTGTTCACCGTCTGGTCGGGTGGACAGCTGTTTTTCGCCACCGGCTTCGGCCTGGCGCTGTTCTGCATTTACGCCCTGCGGCACGGCAACAGCCCCAGCCAGCTGGGGGCCATGCTGATGGTGGGGGTAAAAAAGGCGCTGGTGGTCATTCTGGCGCTGCTGGTCATCGGCATGCTCACCGCCAGCTGGATGCTCTGCGGCACCATTCCCTATCTGGTGTGCCTGGGCATGAAGCTCATTCAGCCCCGGCTGTTCGTTCTGTGCGCCTTTCTGCTGTGTGCGGCCATCAGCTTTCTCATCGGCACGGCCTTCGGCACCGCCAACACCATGGGCGTGGTGCTGATGACCATCGCCCGGGGCTGCGGCGTCAGCCCGGCCATCACCGCCGGGGCCATTCTCTGCGGCATTTACGTGGGCGACCGGTGCTCCCCCATGTCCTCCTCGCTTCTGCTGCTCTCCACCCTGACCGGAACGGACCACTACACCAACAGCCGCCGCACCCTGCGCAGCTGTCTGGCGCCGCTGGCGCTGGCCTGCCTGTGCTATCTGGCCTTCTCGCTGGCCAACCCCATGCAGGGCGCGGTTTCGGACACCGCCGCTGCCCTGGGCGAGAGCTTCTGTCTCAGGCCGGTGCTGCTGCTGCCGGTGGCAGTGATGTTTCTGCTGTGCCTGTGCCGGGTGCCCATGAAAAAGGCCATGCTGGGCAGCATCATCGCCGCCTGCGCGGTGGCGCTGCTGGTGCAGGGGGCCTCGCCGCTGGATCTGCCCCGGGTGCTTGTGCTGGGCTTCCACCTGCCCGAGGGTACGCTGGCCGCCAGCCTGATCCACGGCGGCGGCATTTCCAGCATGGCCAGCGGCTGCCTAGTGGTGCTCACCTCCTGCGCGCTGGCCGGCATTCTGGAGGGCACCCATGCCACCGCCCGCTTTGAGAGCACCGGCCGAGAAGTGGGCCTGGGCCGCTATCTTCGCACCACGGTCACCGGCATTCTCACCGGTGCCATCGGCTGCAACCAGACCATGGCCATCGTGCTGACCGAGAGCATCCGCCGCGGCGCTTACCCGGACAAGGACGAATTTTTGCAGGACCTTAGCTTCGGCGGCAGCCTTGGCCCGGTGCTGCTGCCCTGGTGCATTACGGTGTACATTCCCATGCAGTCCATCGGCTTTGCCGGGCTTGGGTACTACCCCTATCAGTTCTGGATCTTTTTAATGCTGCTGTGGCGGGCGCTGATCTGGGCCGCACACGCACGGAAATCGGCCAAGGCCGCATAAATCTCCGTCTCAGATAAACGAACGATCCCGGATGGGCCTTCCATCCGGGATCGTTTGTTTGCGTAAGGCGAGGCGGGACAGCACCCGCCGGGAGATTTTATACGGCCCCGTTCACCACATTGACCGGCCTGCCCGCCAAAAAGGCCCGCAGGTTTTCCACCGCAATGTCCATCAGCCGCTGGCGGCTTTCGCGAGCGGCCCAGCTGATGTGCGGCGTGATGATGCAGTTTTTCGCCGTGAGCAGCGGATTGTCCGGCCGGATCGGCTCCACCGAAACCACATCCAGCCCGGCGGCGTACACCCGCCCGCAGTTCAGCGCGTCGGCCAAGTCCTGCTCCATCACCAGCGGCCCGCGCCCGTTGTTGATGAGAATGACCCCCGGCTTCATCCGTTCAATGCTCTGCCGGTTGATGAGGCCCTCGGTCTGCGGGGTCAGCGGGCAGTTCAGGCTGATCACGTCCGCCTTTGCCAGCAGCTCCTCCAGCGGCACATAGTCGGCAATGGCCTCGCCCTCCGGGCAGGGGCGGCTGCCGCTGGCCAGTACCTTCATGCCCATGGCCGCCGTCATGCGGCCCAGCGCCCGGCCAATGCGGCCGAACCCCACAATGCCCATGGTTTTGCCCGCCAGCCCGAGGATGGGCGTTTCCCAGAAGCAGAAATCCGGGCAAGCGGCCCATTTTCCCTCATGCACCAGCCGGTCGTGCAGGCCCACGCTGCCGCAGATCTCCAGCAGCAGCGCCATGGCGTACTGGGCCACCTCCTGGGTGCCGTAGGCGGGCACGTTGCACACCGGAATGCCCCGCTGCCGGGCCGCTTCCAGATCCACCACGTTGTAGCCGGTGGCCAGCACCCCGATAAACTGCAGGTTCGGGGCCGCGGCGATGGTCGCCCCCGTCAGGGGCGTTTTGTTGGTGTACACCGCTTCGGCATCCCCAATGCGGGCGCGTATGAGCGCCTCATCGTGCACGTCGGTGCGGTCGTACACCGTCACATCCCCCAGCGCTTCCAGGCCCTGCCAGCTCAGGTTACCCGGGTTTTCCGCATGGCCGTCCAATACCACGATTTTCATGTTGCTCCTCTTTTCTGCGGCTGCTTTTTTGTCCTTCAGAAGTATCCTACCATTCCTCCCCCGCCGCGCCAACCATTTTTTGCAAAATCCGGGGGTTTTGCAAGAAACGAAACCCAACCGGGCAAGATAAAACCCTTGACACATCAAGTTTTTCTGTGGTACAATGCGCACAGGTCAAGAGGGAGTAGCCAGCGGCCGTCTTGGTGCGCCGCAGCAGCCTGCGTCAATCCCGGGTCGCATTGTTTCGGCGGCCCCGCTACTGTTTGAAATGGCAAGACTTTTACCGTGATTTGCACAGTTGCAGAACACGGTGGAAGTCTTTTTTCTTTGCCGCGCGCCCAGCGGCCGAGAGAAAAGGCTTCGGCCTGCCCGCCGTTCGACCGTTCAATCAAAGGAGTGTTCAACCGTGGAATTCTTATACGGGAATTTATTGCAATTGGATGTGCGCATGATCATCATGTGGGCCATAGGCGGCCTGCTGATCTACCTTGCCATTAAAAAAGACATGGAGCCCAGCCTGCTGCTGCCCATGGGCTTCGGCGCCATTCTGGTCAACCTGCCCAACTCGGGTGCTGTCACCCAAGGGGCCGAGGAAGGCGTGCTGGATGTGCTGTACAATGCCGGCATCGCCAACGAGCTGTTCCCCCTGCTGCTGTTTGTGGGCATCGGCGCCATGATCGACTTTGGCCCCCTGCTGGAAAACCCGAAGCTGCTCATTTTCGGCGCGGCCTCACAGTTCGGCATCTTCTTCACCCTGAGCCTGGCCTCCCTGTGCGGCTTCAGCCTGCACGACGCGGCCTCCATTGCCGTCATCGGTGCGGCGGACGGCCCCACCGCCATCTTCGTCTCCCAGTGGTACGCCAGCCAGTATATGGGTGCCATTATGGTGGCCGCCTACAGCTATATGGCGCTGGTGCCCATCATTCAGCCGCCGGTCATCAAGCTGCTCACCACCAAAAAGGAGCGCACCATTCATATGTCCTACACCCAGGGCCAGGTGAGCAAGACCACCCGCATCCTCTTCCCCATCGTGGTGACGGTTCTGGCCGGGCTGGTGGCCCCCCGCAGCGTGGCGCTGGTGGGCTTTCTGATGTTCGGCAACCTGCTTCGGGAGTGCGGTGTGCTGAACTCCCTCTCGGATACGGCCCAGAACGTGCTGGCCAACCTCATCACCATCTTCTTGGGCATCACCATTGCCAGCCAGATGCAGGCCGACAAGTTTCTGGCTCCCCAGACCCTGATGATTCTGGGGCTGGGCCTGGTGGCCTTCATCTTTGACACGGCGGGCGGCGTGTTGTTCGCCAAGTTTATGAACCTGTTCCTGAAAAAGAAGGTCAATCCCATGATCGGTGCCTGCGGCATTTCGGCCTTCCCCATGTCCAGCCGTGTGGTGGCCAAAATGGCCCTGGCCGAGGATAAGGGCAACTTCCTGCTGATGCAGGCGGCCGGTGTGAACGTGGGCGGCCAGGTGGCCAGCGTCATTGCCGGCGGCCTGATCCTGAATCTCATCGCCCGCTAACGGCCAAAGGAGGAACAACCATGAATCTGCAAGCGTTTTATGCCACCCTGCCCGTGATGGGGCTGGGGATGCTGGGCATCTTCATCGTGATGGCGGTCATCGCCCTGGGCATTACCGTGCTGAACAAACTGTTCAAGTAAACCGCTGCGCACATTTCCATTGCGCTGCACCGCAAAACAGCAAAACCACCGGTCGGAATGCATTCCGGCCGGTGGCTTTTTGTTTTTTCGGTGTTCTGCGAAGCTGCTTTCCCGCAGGGCAGAAAACACTGCACCCCGCTTATTTTCCGGGCGTTTCAGGCAGCCGAGCAGCCGAAACCGCGTTTGGGCAGTTTCTCAGCGGATGAAGTTGGTCCAAACGCGGTCTTCCTTCTCCGGCAGGGCCACGCCCGCCTTGCGGCCGGCCTCAATGCACTTCAGCATCCAGGCCATGTTGCGGGCCAGCTGGCGCATGGTCTGCATCCCCTCGGCATCCTGCTTGACCTCTTCGGGGGTCTTGCCGTGCACCATGGGCCAGTACTGGCTGCCCACAATGGGCATATTGGAGATGGTAAAGTATTTCTGCAGCTGGTCGATGGTCGCCGTGGTGCCGGCCCGCCGGGCACTGGCAATGGCCGCGCCGGGCTTGAACTGCAGGTTGGCGCCGCCTGCATAGAACAGCCGGTCCAAAAAGCCCGTGGCCGAGCCGGAGGCCGAGGCGTAGTGCACCGGGCTGCCGAAAATAAAGCCGTCGGCAGTCTTGGCCTTCTCAATGGCCACGTTCACCGCATCGTCAAACACGCACTTGCCCTTGCCGGCACAGCCGCCGCAGGCCACGCAGCCGCCCACCGGGCCTTTGCCCACATGGAGGATCTCCGCTTCCACCCCGTTCTTTTCCAGTTCGGCGGCGATTTCCGCCAGTGCCGTATAGGTGCAGCCCTTCTCGTGGGGGCTGCCGTTGATCAGCAGTACGTTCATGTTGCTTCTCTCCTTTTCGTGGTTCTGAGGGCAGCGGGTGCACATTTCCCGCCGTGCCTTCCTGCTTCCATTATAGCATAACTGCCAAGGGGTGCGCGAGGTGCCCATCCTGAACACCGACGCACCGCCGGGCAGGCCGACGGCAGCGGGCACCCCTACGCACAAAAAAGCGGCGAGCCATCGCCCGCCGCCCTGCAAAAATCATTTTTCAGCCCCACAGGCCATCCGGATACTGGCCCTGCGCGGTCTTTTCCGCCAGTGCCTTCACCACCAGGGGCTTATCCTCCTGATAGGTCACGCCATACCACTTGTCGTGGCTGGTGAGAACCTTCACCCGGGCCTTGCCCTCGTCGATCAGCTGGCTTACCACGCTGGGCAGGAAATACTCCCCCTTCATGGGGTTCTCGGCCAGCGCCTTGTCCAGGAAGGCCGCAAAGCGCGCTGTGTCCTCCCGCAGGAAGCTCTCGGTGAAGCCCCACAGGTTCATGGAGACCAGCGTGCCGCCGTCCAGATCCGTCCAGGATTCGCCGTCGTCCTCGCTGTAATGGATGCCGCCCTCGTAGGTTTCAATGCGGGTGCGCTCGGTAACCCGGGTCAGATACCCGGCGTCATCGCTCTCGCACACGCCGCGGGACACATGCCCGTTTTCGCTCACGGTGTTCTTCAGCAAAAAGCCCACCATGGCGTATTCGTACTTGTCGCCATCCTGCACCTGAGACAGGCGGTCAAACATGACCTTGAACGCCTCCGGGCCGTAGTAATCGTCCGCGTTTACCACGGCAAAGGGCGCGTCGATCTGATCCGCCGCGGCCAGAATGGCATGGGCAGTGCCCCAGGGCTTCACGCGGCCCTCGGGCACGGTGTAACCGGCGGGCAGCTTTTCCAGCTGCTGGAACGCATAGCGGATCTCCATCCCGCTCTTGGCAACCCGTGCGCCCACCGTGGCCTTGAACGCCTCTTCGATCTCATGCTTGATGATGAACACCACCGTTTCAAACCCGGCACGGCGGGCGTCAAACAGCGTGTAATCCAAAATGGCTTCCCCGTGGCCGCCCACCGGGTCGATCTGCTTCAGGCCGCCGTATCGGCTGCCCATACCGGCCGCCATCACCACCAAAATCGGTCGTTTCATAGTTTCTTCTCCTTATTTCTCGGCGCGCCGTACCGGCCGCCGCACTACTGCGAGTTTTTCTTTCATAAGTATATCGCAACCACGCCATGCCGACAAGTACTTTTCGTTCAAGAAACGTTCTACGGTTTCTTTTGTTTTACAATAGATTTACATTTCGCGGCTCAACTTGACATTTCCTGCGTTTTTTCGATAGTATATAAGATACTGTGCAAATTCAAAGTGAAGAATTTGCCCCCTGTTGCTTTCTATTCTGCGGTTCTGGGGTTTCGTTTGTTCGCGTCGAAGCCGTTTCACGGTACCGCTGCAAAGGAGTTGTATTTTTTGCCTGATTTCGATCGTCTTAAAAAGAAGTGCAGTCCCTCCCTGTTCTTCCTGGCGATTTCCCTGTTCTTTTTGCTGCTGCTTCTGATCCGGCCCCGGTTCAGCCTGCATCTGGAATTCCGCTCAGTTTCCGGGGAGGGCACGCTGCGGGTCTATCAGCTGGATGACGACCTGCGCGAGCAGAATGTGGACAGCCAGGGCGAAGCGCTCACACCGGACACGCAGCAGCTGAAGATGGCCGGCTATCCGCTGGACCTGTATGCCGTCCGGCTGGATCTTTACGATGTAGAATCGCTGGACATTGAAGCTCTGCGGGTCCGCCTTTGGGGAATTCCGCTGTACACGTACAGCACCCAGTGGCTTGACTGGATGAGCGTTGACCCCTATCAGATCGAGCTGCTGCCCGGTGACGGCGTGCTTACCTGCACCCCAACGGCCGGCAACTCCTGCTTTACGATTCTGGTTCCCACGGCACTTCGCCTTTCGATGCTCACAGCCTATCTGGTGCTGCTTGGTCTGCTCTCGCTGGCCCTGGCCGCCCTGCTGCTTCGCCCCATTCAGCGGTTTTCCCGCTGGCGGGTGGCCGCCTTGCTGTGCATTGCAGCCTCCGGTACGTTGCTGGTGGGGGAATCCATCCCCGGCAGCCCCTCACTGATCAGCCTGCCCTGCCTGTGGCTGAACTTCCTCCTGATTTTCACGGTGTACGCTGCCCTCAGTTTTCTGCCCCGGCTCTGGATCGGCGTTGGAATCGGTACGCTCTTCTTCGGCATCTGGTACAGTGCCGACGCCTTTGTGCAGCAGTTCCGTTCCCAGCCACTGCTGCCTTCCGACCTGCTGGCCGCCGGTACCGCCGCCGAGGTGGCCGGCAGCTACGACCTCACCCCCACCAACGCCATGTGGTGCATGATTCTGTGGCTGGTGGTCATCACCGGGGCCGCGTTCCTGCTTCAGAGAGAAGGGCACTGTCCTCTCCCTGTGTCCACCAAAACACATCGGCTGCTGAAGGCCGCTTCGGTGGTGGCTTCCTTTCTGCTCTGTTTCTCCGTCTTTGTGCCGAGCCTTGCCGTGTCCCACTGGGCCGGAGCCATCCCCAGTGTATTTCAGCGCCAGGGCATGGTCGTGACGTTTCTGAAATATTATCAGAACGGCCGCCCTGCCAAGCCCTCCGGCTATTCTTCGGCCGCGGTGGAGGAAATTCTGGATCAGTACACCATTCCCCAAACCTGCACCGGCACACAGCCCACCAACATTCTCATGGTCATGAATGAATCTCTGGCCGATATGCGGGTGGGCCGGACGGATTACACCGCCAACGAGCTGGTGTTCTGGAATTCCCTCATCCGGAACACCGTGCACGGCAATCTGTTTGTTTCCACCCGCGGCGGCGGAACCTCCAACACGGAGTTTGAGACCCTGACCGGCAACTCCATGGCCTTTCTGCCGGCGGGCAGTGCCCCCTATGTCAACCTGATCCGGCAGCCGGTGTTCTCGCTGGCCCGCTATTTTCAGAATGCAGGTTACCAGACGGCCGGTCTGCATTTGATGGATCGCTCCAACTACAACCGCAATACGATTTACCCTCTGCTGGGCCTCTCGTCCTTCTGGGCGCTGGAGGATTATGACTCGGTGGACGCCCTGCGCGGATACGCCACCGACCGGGACGATTATCAGAAGCTGATCGCTCTGGAAGAATCCATGGCCAACGCGCCCCGCTTCCTCTTCAACGTCACCATTCAGAACCACGGCGGCTATTCTGCCCCGGGCGATACTCCCATCACGGTGGACCTCTCCCACTACGGAGACTATCCGGAGGCTGAGCTGTACCTATCCCTCGTGACGCTCTCGGACGAAGCCCTGAAGGAGCTGATCGACCACTACCAGCAGGTGGACGAACCCACCATGATCATCGTGTACGGTGACCACCAGCCCGCCCTGGGTGACGACACCGATGAATGGCTGTTCGGCAGCAACGCCGGGCCGCTGAGTATGTTTGAGACCCCCTTCCTCATCTGGACCAATTACCCCATTGAAAGCCGGAATGTGGGCGACATGAGCGCCAACTATCTGCCCATGCTGATTCTGGAAACGGCCAATATGCCCCTGCCGCCCTATTTTCTGCTTCTGAAGGATGTCTACCAGGAATACCCGGTGATCACGTCCCACGGCGTGGTCGACCGGGAGGGGAACTATTACACCAACCTGAACCAGATTGAGAACGACCCGCTTCTGAACCGCTACCAGATTGCCCAATACAACGGCTTGTTCGATAAAAACGGCCGCGTGGACGCTCTGTTCGAGGCCCCGGCGGCGTAATTCTTCCTCTTCGATACGCACAAAAAACGCCATGGAACGCTTGTTCCATGGCGTTTTTTGGAGCCGGCAGACGGACTCGAACCCCCGACCTGCTGATTACAAATCAGCTGCACTACCAACTGTGCTATGCCGGCACAAGCAGCGCCGCCAACGGGCAAAGCCGGCCGGTACGCGCTGTGCTACACGAAATATTTTATCACACTCTTTTGCCGCTTGTCAATCATTCAGGGCCTTTTGCAGGGCGCAGAAATCCTCCAGCGTCAGCTGCTCGGGCCGGGCCATGGGCGAAAGGCCCGCGGCCTCCAGCGCCTGCATCACGCGGGCCTTGGGGATGCCCAGCCCGGCCGAAACGGAATTCGCTGCCGTTTTGCGGCGCTGGCCGAAGGCCGCCCGCACCAGCTTGAAATAGCCCGCCTCGTCCGGCGTTTCCACCGCAGGCCGCGGACGCAGCACCAGCTGGATGACCGCGCTGGTCACCTTCGGCGGCGGGAAGAAGCTGCCCGGCTGCACGGTGAACAGCAGGCGGGGCTGGGCGTAATAGGCCACGCCGTAGCTGATGGCTCCGGCGGCGCGGGTACCCGGGGCGGCGCTGATCCGCTCGGCCGCCTCCTTCTGCACCATCACGGTGATGTGCTCCACCGGCAGCCGCTCTTCCAGCAGGCGCATCACGATGGGGCTGGTGATGTAGTAGGGCAGGTTGGCGCACACGGCCACCTTCAGGCCCGCAAATTCCTCGGCGATCAGCTTCGTCAGGTCCACCTTCAGCACGTCCCCCATCACGATCTTCACGTTGGGGCAGTCGGCCAAGGTCTCGGCCAGCAGCGGCGGCAGCCGCTCGTCCACCTCCACGGCCACCACCTTGGCGGCCCGGGCGGCCAGCTCCTTGGTCAGCACACCGATGCCGGGGCCGATCTCCAGCACGCCGAAGCTCTCGTCAATGCCGGCGGCTTCCACCATGCGGGGGCAGATGCCGGGGTTTACGATAAAATTCTGCCCGAAGCCCTTGGAGAGGGCAAAGTCATACCGGGCACACAGATCGCGAATCACCTTCACGTCGGTCAGGTTGGGCATGGGGGTCCTCCTCTCGGCCGCAGCCGTTGTCTCTGGTTGGGCGTTGCCGCCTGTTCGGCGCGGCATTGCCAAAAACTTCCCCGGGGCGCGCCGCGGGGAAGCATACATTCTCAATATTGGAGCGCAGGGCCGGTTCAGCCCTCGCTGGAGGCGGAATCGCTGCCCTCCTCGGTGTTTTCGGCATTCTCGGTGGTGTTCACGTCTTGGTCAGAGGCATCGCCCTCCTCGTCCGTGCTGTCGCTGCCCAGCGTCTGGGCCAGCACCTCCTGGCAGCGGGCCACCTGGGGATCACTGTCCGGGGTCAGGTCATAGAAGTTCTGCTCCTGCTCGCTGGTCAGGGTGGACTCCACGTCCGGGGCCACACCCACGCCGTCAAAGCTCTCGCCCTTTGCGGTGAGCATCTTTGCCACGGTGATCACCACGGCGCTGCCGTCGTCCAGCTGGTAGGGGTCTGCCTGAATGGTGCCCTTGCCGGCGGTGGTCACGCCCACGATCTTGCCCTTGCCGAACTCCCGGATGGAACTGGCGAACAGCTCGGCACAGTAGGAGCTGCCGCTGTTCACCAGCACGGTCATGGGCAGGTCCACTTCGTCTGCGTTGCTGGTGCCCAGCACCTCGGTGGAGCCGTCCTTATACAGGGCGCTCACCACATCACCCTCGCCGCACAACAGCGAAATGCTTGCCACGGCCGCATCCAGACTGCCGCCGCTGGTATTGCGCACATCAAAAATCAGGCCGGTGGCCCCGCTGCTGGTCAGCTGATGAATGGCGTAATCCAGCTGGGAGGCGGTGTTGTTGTTGAAGGCGGAAATCTTCACATAACCGCTGTTGTCCGCCAGCAGCTCATACTCCACGCAGGGAATGGTATACCGGCTGCGGGTCAGGGTGATCTCCTGCTCCTCGCTGGCGGGGCTCAGGTAGGTTACCGTCACGGTGGTGCCGGTCTCGCCCCGCAGGCGGCTGATCACGTTGTCGCGGGTCAGGCCCTTGACGTCCGTGCCGTCAATGGCAGTGATGTAGCCGCCCTTTTCCAGCCCGGCCTCCGCGGCGGGGGAATCGTCGTACACCCGGATGATGCGGGCCACGCCGGAGGCGTCCTTCACCACATCCACGCCGATGCCCATCAGCTTGCCGTCGGCAATGTCCTGCAGCTCCGCATAGGCATTGGCCGTGTAATAAACGGCGGCCCGGTCGCCGGTGCCCAGCATATAGCCGGAGGCAATGGTGTCGTTCAGGGTGTCGTCGTTGATCTCATAATAGGCGTTGTCGCGTACATATTTGTCGATCTCCGCCAGCTTGGAGTACATATTCTCCTTTTCCTTTACGCTGCTGACGGTGTTGTTGAAGCGCTGGCCTGCCAGCACCATCGTCACCGAGAAGGTCACGGTCATGGCAATGATGGCAATGGTGATGGCGAGGCTGATGGAAATTTTCTTATTCATGGGGTCACTCCTTCCGGAATGCTGGGGTGCAGCCTTCCGGCCTTTGGTCAGATTCCGGCCCGCGCGGGCCATGGCACTGTGCGCCCGACCCCGTCACGGCAGGGCCGGGCGCACCGGAAAACGGTTGTTCAGAACAGGTACGCCAGCTGATACACCAGCGCGCCCAGGGTGCTCAGCAGCATCAGCGCCGCCAGAATCAGGCACACGGCCCGCACCCACTGTTTGGTATTTTTCATAACGCCTCCTGCCGCGCATCGGGCCGATCCCGCTGCGCCAAGCCGCCGCTCAGCCGGCGGTGAAATAGTTGAAGGGGTTGGTGGGGGTGCCGTTTACACGCACCTCCAAATGCAGGTGGTTGCCGGTGGACTGGCCGGTGCTGCCCACATAACCAATGACCTGACCGGCCGTCACGACCTGGCCCTCACTCACTGCCATGCTGCTCATATGCGCATACAGTGTGGCGTACCCGTTGCCGTGGTAGATCATCACATAATTGCCGTAGCTGGAGCTGAGCCGCGCCACGGTGACGGTACCGCCGGCGGCCGCCAGAATGGCAGGCGAAGCGCCGCGGGTGGTCACGTCAATGCCCTTGTGGCCCGCCTTGATCAGGCCGTTGATGTTCTGGGTCTCGCCGAAGTAGGTGGTGATGGTGCTGTACCCGGGCAGCGGCCAGATGAACATATCGCTGGTGAAATCGCTGCTGCCGCCCTGGGCCTGCTGGGCCTTCTGGGCCTGCTGGCGCACAAATGCTTCCCACTCGGCCTCGGCCCGGTCGTATTCGGCCTGGGCCATGCTCACCACTTCCTTCTGGGCCTTGGCGTCTGCCTCGGCCTTGGTGATGGTGGCATCGGTGGCCTGAATGTTGGCCGCCAGCTGGCCGGACTTGGTCTCCAGCTGGGCCTTGCGGTTCTCCAGCTCTTCCTTGGCGGCCTCCAGTTCGGCCTTTTCCTCGTTCAGCGTCTCGCGCTGGGCCTTCATCTCGTCCAGCACCTGGGTGTTCCACTCGCTGACCTCCTGCATGGTGTTGGAGAAGGTCAACAGCTCATACAGGCTGTCGCAGCTGGCCAGCATGGCCACCGCGCCGGTGTCGTGCATCATCTGCATGGCACCCATCTGCTGCTTGAAGTCATCCCAGCGGCTGTCGATCTCCTCCTGCTTCTGGGCAATCTCATTCTCTTTGTTGCCCACGGCCTCTTCAGCGTCGGTGATGGTCTCCAGCAGGGCCGCCAGCTGCTCCTTCAGCAGAGCCGACTGGTTCTGCAGCTTGGTCTTGGTGGCCTCGGCATTTTTCTTATCCTTCTGCAGCTTTTCCAGGGACGCCTTTTCCTGCTTCAGGGCAGCTTCCAGGCGGTCCACCTTTTCCTTGGCGGTTTCCGCATAGACGGTGGTGCCGGTCATGCAACCGGCCAGCATCAGGGCTGCAAGCCCCGTGCACAGGGTCCTCTTCACACGGCGGTTCATCCTCACACCTCCAGATATTTACGGATCGACGTGGCGGTGCCGATGCTGCCAATGACCACGCCGAAAATCAGGAACGCACCCAACACAACGGGCCACACCTGGCCCACGCTGAGCAGGCAGCTGCCCAGGATGGGGCCCCAGAAGCCGCTCATGGCCCCTATCCTGTTTACCACCAGGGCGTAGGCACCAATCACCAGCCCCGCCGCCAGCAGGCCGCTGATGAGGCCCACGCTGGTGCCTTCCACAAAGAAGGGCCAGCGGATGAAGCCGTTGGTGGCGCCCACGTACTTCATGATGTTGATCTCCTTGCGGCGGGCAAACACGGTCAGCCGGATGGTGTTGGAAATGACCACCACGCTGACCAGCGCCAGCACCGCCACCAGCGCCCAGCCCGCATAGGTTACCGCCCGCTGAATGGTGAGGAACACGCTGGACAGCTGGGTGGGGGCGGAAACACTGTACACCCCGTCGATCTGCTCCAACTGGGCGATCATCTCGTCCAGCTGGTTCAGGTCTTCCAGCACCACCCGGTAGTTGGCGTGGAAGGGGTTGTCCTCTTCAAAATCGTTGAACAGGTCGGCGTACTCGCTCATGTAGCCCTTGTAGGTTTCCAGAACTTCTTCCTGCGAAACATAGGTCACCGCGGCCAGGCCGGGCATACTGCGCAGGGTCTGGTCCACCGAGGCCAGTTCTTCGTCGCTGAGGCCCTGATCCAGATACACCACGGTCTCGTTCTGGTCGCCCAGATACTCCACCAGGCTGTTCACATTGGCGCTGAACAGGCCCGCAATGCCGGTCAGCAGCAGGCAGGCGGTCAGCACGCCGATGCTGGCCAGGCTCATCAGCCGGTTGGCCCGCAGGTTGTGCAGGCCCTGTTTGGTCAGATACTGAAAGCTGGACCATTTCATTGGGCAGCCACCTCCTCGTCATCCTCCATGGGGGCAGGGGCGGTATCGCTTGCCACAACGCCATGGTCCAAGGTAATGATGCGCTTGCCGAAGCGCTTGGCCAGCGCCACCTCGTGGGTAACCACCACCACGGTGATGCCCACGCTGTTGATGGCCTTCAGCAGCTCCATCATCTCCACGCTCAGCTTGGGGTCAATGTTGCCGGTGGGCTCGTCCGCAATGATGAGCTGCGGGCTATGTACCAACGCGCGGGCCAGAGCAACACGCTGCTGCTCACCGCCCGAAATCTCATCCGGCAGCCGGTCGGCCTTATCTGCCAGGCCCACCAGGCCCAGAACATAGGGCACCCGCTTTTTGATCTTGTCCTCCGCAATGTTGGTTACGCGCATGGCGAAGGCCACATTTTCATACACGCTCATGGTGGGAATCAGGCGGAAATCCTGAAAAACCACGCCCATGCGGCGGCGCAGATAGGGCACCTTGCGTTTTTTCATGACGGAAAGATCCAGCCCATCCACCAGCACCCGGCCGCTGGTGGCCTGCTCTTCCCGCAGAATCAGCTTGATAAAGGTGGACTTGCCTGCGCCGGAGTGGCCCAGCACAAACACAAAGTCGCCCTTGCGGATGCGCAGGTTCACATGCTTCAGCGCATGGTTGCCGCCTTTGTAATCTTTGGTGACATCCTCGAATACGATCATAGGTTTCAGTCTCCCCCCTTCCGGCCACCGCGTTTCAGGGCCGCAAAGGATCGGTGCGCCCGCGTTTGCCGCTTCGGCAAAGGCAGCCGCATTGTTTTATCTTTATCGTTTGTCCAGCAATGAAATTGTCCCCTTGCTCTTCCAGGGCCGGCCAAGGGTGCAGCCGCAGCGGGCCGGGCCGGCGTACCGAAAGGCAGCGATCAATACTTTGCCGGATTGGAAGACAGGTACTTCTTGACCATCAGCGCCACCTTGAACACGATGGCGTCGTCAAACTCCCGCAGATCCAGGCCGGTGAGCTTCTTGATCTTTTCCAGACGGTACACCAGCGTGTTGCGGTGCACGAACAAGCCGCGGCTGGTCTCGGAAACGTTCAGGTTGTTCTCGAAGAAGCGCTGAATGGTGAACAGCGTCTCCTGATCCAGGCTTTCGATGCTGCCCTGTTTGAACACTTCCTTCAGGAAGGTCTCGCACAGGGTGGTGGGCAGCTGGTAAATCAGGCGGGCAATGCCCAGATTGTCGTAGCTGACGATGGTTTGCTCGGTGTCAAACACCTTGCCCACTTCCAGGGCCACCTGGGCCTCCTTGAAGCTGGAGGCCAGGTCCTTCAGATTGGCAATGGGGGTGCCGATGCCCAGCACCGCCTTGATGTAGTGCTCACCGGCCAGGGTGTCCACAATGCTGGTGGCCAGCTTCTCAATGTCCTTGCGGTCAATGCCGTGGCGAATCTCCTTCACCAGCACGGTGTCGGTTTCGCTGATGTTGAACACAAAGTCCTTGGTCTTGTCGGGGAACAGGCCGCTTACCACATCGTAGGCAGAAATGTCGTTGCCGGAGGTGACGCGGATCAGCAGAACCACGCGGGACACGTCGGCCGTAAAGTGCAGCTCACGCGCTTTGGCGTAGATGTCGCCGGGCAGAATGTTGTCCAGCACCACATTCTTAATGAAGTTGGTGCGGTCAAACTTTTCGTCGTGGTACTGCTTGATGCTCTGCAGGCTGACGGCCAGCATCCCCGCAAACTGGCCGGCCTCTTCGTCGGTACCTTCCACAAACGCGGCATAGTCGTTGTGTTTGGTGGTGCTGAACTGGCGGTAGGTATAGCCGTCCCGCACAAAGCTGTCGCCCGCCACCAGACGGTCGGCGGCAAAGCCCTCCCGCACCTCGCCGATGCAGTTCAGCTCGGTGCAGGCAATGACGGTGCCGGTCTCATCCACCACACCCAGGGTACGCCCCACCGCTTCTTTCATCTGAAAGATAACGCCCTGAAACACTCTGTTTGCCATAACATGTTTCCCCTTTTCCGCATTGATCAACGACGCCGTGGCACACAGGACGCAGCGGCGCACAACGCCCCTTTCCCAGCCGCAGGCGCACCATGGCTGAGAGGGACTTCGCGCGCTGACCTTCCGATTTCTGTGACGGGGTCGTACTTTTCCGTTTTGCAAACGGCCCGTTTGTGATTATTGAACAATTTCAAACGGATCATGTGTATATTTTACACAATGGAATTTACTTTTGCAACAGATTTCAACGAAAAAAATGAGCCTTTATTGTGTAAATTGGGAGAGTGTGGCAAAAACAGACGGTATTGTGCGGCATCCTTATTTAGAATACAAAGAAAATGTGACGAAAATTTCAAATTTTTTTGAAATTCAGGCCGTTTTGTTTATCCGAATGTACATTTCTCACAGCAGCGCGTCAAAGTCTTTGTGCATTTTTCTCCAAGCGGCCGGTCTTTGAGGCAGTTTTGCGCAGGGTGGCCAAGCGCAAAGCACAGTGTTATAATGAAGGCGCTTTCGTCCCACCCATTCAAACCGGAGGTTTTTCATGCCCAAGCTGATCTTTCTGGACATTGACGGCACCCTGCTTCTGCCCGGCCGCCCCATGAGCCAACGGGTGGCGCAGGCCCTGCGCCGCGCAAAGCAAAACGGCCACAAACTGTTTTTGTGCACCGGCCGCAGCCGGGTGATGCTGCCCGCCGAACTGACGGCCTTCGGGTTTGACGGCATTGTGTGCAGTGCCGGCGGCTATGTGACCCTGGGCGAGCAGGTCATTCTGAACCAGCCCATCCCCGCGCCCATCGTGCGCACCGCACTGGATGCCATGACCGGCCTGTACCGCAACCTGGAATGCCAGGAGATCACCTACGGCGACCCGCTAGACCCCGCTGCCTTGGAAGGCCCCGCCGCCAACAGCGAGCTGGCCCGGATGCGGGAGGTGCTTTCCGGCCTGTACGACATCCGCCCCATAGACGAGTACGACGGCCGCCCCGTTTACAAGCTGAGTTTTATGGGCCCCAACGCCGCCGCGCTGGAAGGCCCCCGCAAAGTGCTGGCCCCCTGGTTCCGCTTTGTGGTGCAGGATGTGTTCGGCGATACCACCACGGTGAACGGCGATGTGATGTACACTGCCGTGAACAAGGGCCAGGCCGTCCGCGCCGTATGCCAGGCCCTGGGCGCACCGCTGAGCGACACCATCGGCGTGGGCGACAGCATGAACGATCTGGAGCTGATCCAGACGGCGGCTTTGGGCGTGGCCATGGGCGGCGGCAGCCCCGAGCTGGCCCGCCAGGCCGACCGCACCTGCCCCTCGGTGGAGGAGGACGGTGTGGCCCAGCTGCTGGAAGAACTGGGGCTTGCGTAAAACGCAGAAGCGAGGCATAGCATGGACGAATGGCTGGACATTTATGACGAACACCAGCGCCCCACCGGCCGCCTGCGCCGCCGGGGCGACCCCATTGAGCCGGGTGAGCGCTATCTGGTGGTAACCGTGTTTGTGCGGGACAGCGGCGGCCGCTTTCTCACCACCCGCCGCAGCCCCCAAAAAGCCTACTATCCCGGCTGTTGGGAAGTGACCTCCGGCACCGCCCAAGCCAAGGAGGACGGATTGGCCGCCGCCGTGCGGGAACTGGCCGAGGAGACCGGCCTGGCCCCCGGCCCAGCCGCCTTTCATTATCTTGGGCGGCTGGAGCATCCCACCGACGGCCAGGGCGGCATTTTTATTCTGGACCACTTTCTTGTGCAGCTGCCTTCAGCCGCACCGGCCATCCGGATGCAGCCGGAGGAGGTGGCGGACTGGCGCTGGCGCACCCCGGACGAGGTGGAGCAGCTGTGCCGCACCACCCCCATGGAGCCGCTGACCCCCTTTGGCTGGCAGGCATTCCGGGCGATTCTGCACCCCGGGCCGCCGGCCACTTCCGAACCGAACCGATCAGGAGGCTCTTATGGCTGATTTTGCAATTCTTCTGCCCCGCATAGACGATTCGCTGCCCCCGCTGGGGGCCAGTGCCCTCGGCCCGGAGGCAGAGATCACCGGCTGGCAGCTGACCGGCCTGGACCTGACCGGGGCCGACCTCTCCCGCATCACCTTTGAGGGCTGTGTGCTGGAGCGCTGCCGCCTGACCGCCTGCCAATTGGATGGTGCGGAGTTTCGCGACTGCCTGCTGCGCGGGTGCGAACTGTCCAGTGCGCGGCTTTCCGGCAGCTATTTCAGCCGCTGCATCCTGCAGGGCTGCAAGGGGCTGGGGGCCGATCTCTCCCGCAGCAAGCTGACCAACACCGCCCTGCGGGACTGTGTGCTGCGCGCCGTGAATTGGGACGGCGCAAGCCTGGAAAAGCTCGTCCTCCGCGACTGTGACCTGAGCGAAAGCTGGCTCACCGAGTGCAGGCTGAAGCAGCTGGCGCTGGAGGACTGCACCCTGACCCAAACCAACTTCTTCCGCACCCCGCTGGCCGGGATGGACTTCACCCGCTGCCGCCTGAGCGGGCTTGTGTGCACCGAAAACGGTGCCGAGCTGAAGGGGGCCATCGTCACCCCGGAGCAGGCCGTTGAACTGGCCCGCCTTCTTGGGCTGATCATCCGGCCCTGAGCGGCCGTGGGTTTTCCACGAAACAGAGCGCTTTGTGTGGAAAACCTGTTTTTTCTGATTTGATTGGGAGGTAAACGGTATGGAATCCTCTGCCCTTCCCCGGCTCATCGCCCGGGATTACGACGGCGTGCCCTGGTACTACGAGCCGCCGGTCTATCTGCCCCACCGGTTCATTCTGGGCACCGTGGGGGAAAAGCCCCTGGCCTGCATCGGCATCAACCCCAGCACCGCCCGCCCCGGCGCGCTGGACAACACCCTGAAATCGGTGCAGCGGCTGGCCCTGGTCAACGGGTTTGACAGCTTCCTCATGTTCAACGTCAGCCCCCAGCGGGCCACCGACCCCAACGATATGGACGCCCAGCCGGACCCGGCCCTGGCCGAGGAAAATCTGGTGTGGCTGGAGGCAATGCTGGCCCAGACCCGCCCGGTGATGTGGGCCGCATGGGGCACCCTGATCGAAAAGCGGCCCTATCTGCCCGGCATGATGCGCCGCATGGTGGCCATTACTCAGCGGTACGACATTCCATGGGTCACCTTCGGCAAGCGCAGCAAGGCCGGGCACCCGCACCACCCGCTGTACCTGCGCAAGGACGAAACGCCCCAGCCCTTTGACGTGCAGGCCTACCTGGACGAGGTGTTCCCTGGGCTGTGACGGCCGAATGGGCGCAGCTTTGTGCAGAAAAAGCAGAACCGCTCCGCCGATGGTGCATCGGCGGAGCGGTTCTGTTATTCTTCAAGATTGATTCGTTAATTGGAGTAAAGCGGATTTTCCAACAGTTCAGGCGTGCCGCCGGCAAACACGCCGCCTGCCTCATCATCGCCTTGCAGGCGCCACAGATGCCTGCCAAAAAATGTTTTTCCGGCAGCGGCTCTCAAAACTGTTCCAGCAGAGCTAGAATGTCTGCCTGCCGGGCCAGCCCATCTGAAAAGGCCGTGGCGCTTCCGGCCGCCGCCCCCAGGCGGTGGGCATATGCATAATCGCCCCGCTCCAGCCAGCCGGCCACGAACCCGGCCACCATGGAGTCCCCCGCGCCCACCGAGTTGCGCACTGTACCCTTCGGCACGCCCAGGCGATGAACCTCGCCCCGCTCGTCCAACAGCAGCGAGCCATCCCCCGCCATGGACACCAGCACATTGCGCGCCCCCTGCTGCTGCAGGGCACGGGCGCACTCCAGAATTTCTTTCTCGCCGGTCAGCTTTTTTCCGAACAGTTCCCCCAGCTCCAAATGGTTCGGCTTGATGAGGAACGGCCGGCAGGGCAGCACCCCGCGCAGAAGTCCGCCGGCCGCATCCACCACTGTGAGCACCCCCCTGCCTTCCACCCGGCGCAGCAGCGTTTCGTAGCTGCCGCCCGGCATGGAGGCCGGAACCGAGCCGGAGATCACCAGCACATCGCCCGCCTGCAGAGCGTCCAGCTGCTCCAGCAGGCGGCGCTGCGCCTCGGGCAGAATCACCGGCCCGGCGGCGTTGATCTCGGTTTCCTCCTGCCCCTTGAGCTTCACATTGATGCGGGTTTGGCCTTCCGCCAGATGGATAAATCCCGTCCGCACGCCCCGCCGGGCCAGCTCACGTTCCAGCTCGCAGCCGGTGAACCCGGCCACAAACCCCAGCGCCGTGGTCTCCACGCCCAGCTCGTGCAGCACACAGGAGACGTTGATCCCCTTGCCGCCCGGCTGAATCTCCGCCTGCCCGGCGCGGTTGGCCCCGCCTACCGTCAGCTTCTCCACCCACACCACGTAATCCAGGGCCGGGTTGAAGGTAACCGTATACACCATCCTGCTCTTCCCTTCCTTTCACAGCAGGCCCGCCCGGAATGCCCCGGGCCGGACGGCTGCCGTCTCTTTTCCATCAGCTTGTTTGAAACCAGCGCAAATGCCCGGTCCATCAAAACGTATGGTATGCATCCACAGCCGCATCAAGGCCGGGGCCGTTTCCAACCATGTGTCTCTCAGCTCAATCGGGGTAGCCCCGCTCCGTTCAATGGTTGCCTGCGTTTCCGGGGATACCGTCAAAAATCCACGTAATACTTGAGTTCCTCCAGTGTTGTTCCCATTTCCCACAAGCCCTTCGCTTGCTTGCGCTCCATGGTTGTCCCAAGCGTTTTGTAGTAATTCTGGAATTCCGTCTCGTCCTTCTCCGTCCGGTTGCGCAATCTTTCCATTCTGGCTTCCAGTTCCGTCATAGCTCGCACCTCCTGTGTAGGCTTCATTGGTTCCATCATATTCTGTGTTTCCCGTGCTGTCAACGGGCTTCAAATACGGAATTTCATTCTGTGCGCCAGCTTTCAGCACCTTCCGGGTTCTGGCTGGCCGGTTCCAAAACCGCTGCCGGAAAGAACCGGTACATTTCGCTCGACCCTATCATGTGGGACGTGTTTATGCACTTCTGCAACGACACAAAGCCCGGCCAGCGCATTTTCCGCAGTCCGAATGGCAGCGTCTGGAACATCCGCAACTTCCGGACACGAGAATTCTACACGGGCCTAGAAGACATACCAGCCGCACCCAGCATACCGCCAGCCATGCCCACAATAACGGGGATATATTCATCCTTGATGTGGGGAATCAGCTTTGCGGCAGCGCCGATCAGGTAGGTAATCACCACAATAGCCAGCACAGTTCCAGTTTGCATAATACCCATTTTCGTTTTCTCCTTTCGTTTTTTGGCAATAAAAAAGCACCCTGTTTCCAGGATGCTTATTGAACTATTTAATTTGTCGGTAACTTGCTAACGCACGCCGTGCGTTAAATGCGTTGATGGGCACAGAAAAAGCACCATGCATCCGCACGGTGCTTTCTTAGTTTCCGTTTTGTTTACGATCTTCTTTCAAAATCTTTTCAAGAAGTGCGTTCCGTTCATTTTCAGTCATTTTCCGGAACTTATCAATTTGTTCAGTTCGCGGAATATCATATTCCCTGTACATAATATCACTTCACCTCTTTGAAGTCGAATCCGTATTCAGCAGATAACGCCCGTAGCGTTTCTATCTGTGCATCATATTCATGATACCCCTTTTCTTTGAAATCTGCAATAATCAAATCGTAAGCAGTTGAGCGAATAGGCCGCTCTGGTTGGGTATACTCAATTTTCCATCATGGCACAAAATATATCCCACTGAATATCCATTTTGAAGCGCTGCATTCAAATCACTATCGCTTGGTGGCATGCTGGCCGGATGATTGTGAAATGCAACAAATTGGCCAGGTCTTGTAGCTTTTGCAGCTCGTCTGCATCCAACGCCCACCGTGCCCGGGTTTTAGACACGCAGCGGCAGTTGATAACTTCTGCTGCCGGGCCGGAAGGATCTCCGGGGAACATCAAGCCGTTGGAATATTCTTCATCCGTTTCCCGAATCTCGCCGTCAATCCTTGCGTGTGACGGTCTGGTTCTGCCGTCAAGCGTTGCATCCCACTGCTTCAGAACGTTAGCGCCACGGCTCTTCGCAACCCGGTATCTTGAAAACGGTGGAGACATGTACACGCTGCAAAGCATTCTCGGGCATACAAGCCTTGAAATGGTACGCAAATATGTTCACCTGACTACCCGCAAAACCGTGCTCACGTTCCCAAAATTCAGCCCGCTCGACAACATCGGGTAAATACAAAAATCGCCGTGCAACGTATTTGTTGCGCGGCGTACTTTTTGGTGAGCCATCGGGGATTCGAACCCCGGACACCCTGATTAAAAGTCAGGTGCTCTACCGACTGAGCTAATGGCTCATATATAGCTTTATTATTATAACAGCACTCATTTTCTCTGTCAACCCTTTTTCCCGCAAAACTGCCGGATGTCCGCATCATACTGCCGGCCGCCCTGTTTTTTCAGCGAATCATTCGCCGGGGGCGCGGGCAAAATAATTACAAAGAGTTTACAAAATCCGGCCCTTCCTTTATAATAATGGATAACATCAGCCGTCCGGGGCACTGCCCCGCTGAAGGGAGGGTTTCACTGTGGGCAAATGGCCCGTCATTCTCGGCGCTGCCGCTTTGTGCAGCCTGCTGTGTGTTTCCTGCGGCCGGGTCTCTTCCTCGCCTTCTTCGGTGCAGGCACCGGCGCCAACCCCCTCTGCCCCCGCCTTCACGCTGGCCGAGGACGTGAACCCCTACACCGGCCTGGCCAAAACCGAAGGGTACCCCGAGGGGCAGCGCGGCGTGGCGGTGATGCTGGGCAACATGAAAGAGGACCTGCCCCAAAGCGGCCTGAACGCCGCCGATCTGGTGTATGAAATGATCACCGAGGGGGGCATCACCCGCCTGATGGCTGTTTACCGGGATCGGTCGGCCCTGCCGCTGGTGGGGCCGCTGCGCTCGGCGCGGGACCAGCACGTGCAGCTGATGATTCCGCTGAACTGCCTGTACGTTCACATCGGCGGCTCTTCCTATGCGCTGGACATGCTGGATGCGTTTCACTGCACCGATGTGCGCTCCATCAACGGGCGCTACAAGAATTTTTACTGGATCGACGCCGAGCGCCGCCGCACCCGCAGCCAGGAAAACTCCGTGTACACCGATGGCTCCACGCTGGAAAGCGCCCTGGAGCGCTACAGGCTGGAGACCGAGGGCGAGCCGGACCCGGTGTTCAATTTCCAATCCTATGAGGAACCCCCCCGTGCCCTGGATGACGGCATCGCTTACAGCCTGAGCTTCCGCTTTTCGCCCTACGAGGACGTGCGCTTTGATTACAGCACCGAGGACGGCCGCTATTACAAGTCGGAATTCGGCCAGCCGCAGCTGGATGCGGCGGACGGCGGCCGACAATACCGGGTGGACAACGTCTTTCTTCTGTTCACCTCCATCGGCCGCTACCCGGACGGGCTGCTCTCCCAGGTGAATCTTGAGCAGGGCGTGGGCTTTTATTTCAGCCAGGGCCGGTACGAGCGGGTGCGCTGGATGAAGGGCCGCGGCGAGGCCTCGCTGCGCATTGTGGACGATGAAGGCCATGAGCAGGACGTGACCGTGAACCCCGGCACCAGCTACATTTCCTTTGTGGGGGACGATCTGCTCGCCCACTGCCGCATCGGAGACGCCACTCTGGAAGAGCTGTACGGCGCTTGAGCGGCCTTTTTTCAGAAAATCTAAGATTTGGGTACCCCCTGCGCGCTTTACAACCCGGCCCGCAGGGGGTACAATAGCAATGATATGTCCGCAGGCCATCCGGGCCGTGCTTGGCGCTGCCCGCGGCCTGCGCTTTTTCCGTTTTCGCCTCAATCGGCCCTGCCCGGCGGCGGGCCGATGACGTATACGAAGCCGGGGCTGCCGCCGCCCGCGGGCGCGCGGCCCTCCGGTTCTCACAACCCGAAACAGGAGAATGAAATCTATGAGACGAGCTTTGTCCCTTGCCCTGGTCCTGACGCTGGCCGCAGGCATTTTCACCGGCTGCGGCGGGTCCGCTTCCGCTGCCTCGCAGGGCGGCCAGGCTGCCGCCACCCCGGAACCCACGGCCACCCCGGAGCCTTACGAGGCCAACGCCCTCACCGGCGAAGCCAAGGATGCCGACTATCCCGAGGGGCAGCGCGTCACCGCGGTGATGGTGAACAACATCACCGATGCCCGGCCCCAGCGCGGCCTTTCGGACGCAAAGATGCTGTTTGAAATCAAGGTGGAGGGCGGCATCACCCGCTTTATGGCCCTGTTCAACAGCTACGAAGAGCTGCCCACCATCGGCCCCATCCGCTCGGCCCGCGACCAGTTCTTCCGTCTGGTGCTGCCCTGGCAGCCCATCTACATTCACGACGGCGAGAGCGTGGTGCAGAAGCAGTATATTAAAAACTACAGCTACGATGAGTGGAATCTGAACAACGGCGGCAACGGCTACCGGGATTTCAACCGCAAAAACTGGCGCGGCTACAGCTACAACAACGGCCTGGTCTACGAGCACACCGAGTACACCGACGCGGAGCACGTGGGCAAGTACATCACCAGCAACGATGTGGACACCAGCCGTACCTATAACAGCACCTTCTTCAATTTTGTGGACTATCGGGAAGCCCCCCGTCAGGTAAACGGCGACGATGCCGCCCAGGTGACCATCGTGCATTCCGAGAACTACCGCACCCGCTTCACCTACGACAGCAGTCTGGGCCAGTACAAAATGGCCCAGTACTACCCCCAGATGGGCGATTACATGGACACGGTGGACGAAAACAATGAGCGGCAGCTCGCCTTTGACAACGTGGTTGTGCTGTTCACCGACATTCACACCTACCCCGGCCACGAGGCCCAGGACCTGCAGTATGCCGAGTACAGCTGGGGCGGTGTGGGCTATTACTGCTACGGCGGCCACATTGAGAAGATCCGCTGGACCAAGGGCACCGATCTGGAAGCCCTGCAGCTGTGGAACTACGACATGACCGAGAACCTGCAGGTGAACACCGGCAAGAGCTATGTGGCCGTAGTGGACGTGGACGAAGCCTCCCGGTTCGGCTACACCGCTTCGGAAAGCACCGATGGCCCCGAGGCTGCCACCGAAGAAACCTACGTGGAGAGCGCCGACTGACGCCGATTTCTGCCGCGGTTCAAAACGCGATTTCATGCCCGCCGGTTTGCGGCCCGGGCCATTCATCTCCCCATCAGGAGGAAAAAATCCATGACAAAACGTATTCTGGCCGGTGCACTCAGCCTGGCTCTGGCCGCCGGGCTTCTGGTAGGCTGCGGCGGTTCCGCCTCTTCGGCCCCCGCGTCTTCCGACGCCTCACCGGCGCCCCAGGCCACCGACACCCCTGCCCCGGCGGCGGCCGCTGAGGCGGACCACAACATTCTCACCGGTTCGGCCCACAGCGGCGCCCAGCCCCGGCCCATCGCCGTGGTGCTGAACAACCGGGAAAGCGCCTGGAACCAGTGGGGCGTATGCGCCGCCGATCTGGTGGTGGAGGCCCTGTTCGAGGGCAAAACCAGCACCCTGATGGCGGTTTACGGCGGCTACAACAACCTGCCGGACAAGGTCGGCCCCGTGGCCGAGGGGCGCGACACCTTCTGGCAGATGGTCATGCCCTACAACGCCGTGCCGGTGCAGATCGGCAGCAACATTTACGCGGCCAATCTGCTGAATTATTACAGCTACCAGCCCATTGAGGCCAGCAGCGCCGGCACCCACGCCTTTGAATTTGACGAAGAACGTGGCCTGAAGGGCCACGAGTTCGGCTGGTACATCAATCAGGAGCGGCTGGAGGATGCCCGCAGCCTGTACGGCATGGCCGCCGAGAGTGAAACCGCCCTGCCCGACTTGTTCCACTTCGGAGAAAACGCCCAGGGCAGCAGCGCCGCCGAGCGCATTGAGATCCAGTTCGCGCCGGATGACGTGATCCCCCTGCTGTACAACGAGGACGAGGGCACCTACGACAAATACCGGGCCGACTGGGAGCCGCAGACCGACGGCAACGACGAAGAGGCCCAGCTGAGCTTCACCAATGTGTTCGTGCTCAGCTGCCGGGCTGGCATTAAGGACGACGGCTACACCCGCGATTACGACCTGACCAGCGGCGGCGAGGGCCTGTACCTCACCGGCGGCACCTGGCAGAAGATCCGCTGGGAAAAAGGGACCGCCGCCCAGGCTTTTACCTTTTACAACGAAGCCGGGCAGGAACTGACCGTAAACCCCGGCAAGAGCTACATTGCCCTGTACGGCGGCTTTGACGGCCAGAGCGTGATGGTAAAGGGCGGCGACGAAAAGCTGAACCCCCTGAACGCCATGGAGCCGCTGCCCACTCCCGTTCCAACGGCCACGCCGGAACCCACTGAGGAGCCGACCCCGGCCCCGGAGGAGGAAGGCAGCGACGAGGCCGGTGAGCCTGCGGCGGACGCAGCCAGCACCGAGGGCTGAGTTTCCCCTCGCTTCCCGAAAGCCCGTCAAGTTCGAGAGAACAAAAAACTCCCCCCGCCCGGCACCGTTTTGGTGCAGGCGGAGGGAGTTCTGCGTTTTTGCGTGTGCATCGCGGCCGGTCAGGCAAAGATGGGCTGCATCCGCCGGTCCAGCTTCATCAGCCGGTACAGGTAGACGCCCTCGATCACCGCGCAAAGTTTGTCGGCCACGTTCACCACATAGCTCACCTTATAGCGGGGCATCTTTTTGGCCAGAGGCCACATATGGGTCACGATGGCATCGGCCTCTGCGTCCGAAAGCTCGGTCAGGCGGGACGCATTTTTCAGCGCCGCCACCGGGTGCGCAAAGCACTGGTTGCCCTCATACTGGGTCTTATCCTTGGGGTCGTACAAAAACAGGTCATGCAGCAGGCCGGCACGGGCTGCCTCGCGGACATCAATGTTCCAGTGGCGGGCCAGGCGATAGGCCACATACGAGACAAACAACGAATGCTCGTAACAGGTGACAAAATGGTGGTGGCGGATGTTCTTCATCCACAGCACCTCGTCGCTGTTCAGCAGGTCGGCCACACAGGCGGCATACTCACGCTCCGCAATGGGGTCGAAAAGCTTGTGCATTGGCGGAATCCTCCCTGGAAAGCATCGGCCCTCTCCGGCAGCGCCTCAGAGAAGTGCCGCGGCCGGGCAAAGGCCCTGCTTTCTTTTTTACAAATGATTAATCATACGCCGGAAGTGCGGTTTGCCTTGGCAAACTTTCCTTCCTTTTGCATTATACCATACTGTTTGTAAAAAACACAGCCGCAGAGTGCTGGCAAAAGGTGAAATTTTTGCATCTTCCCTTTGCCGCGCACTGCGGCTGTGTGTTTGCTTTTTGCTTCGCGGAAGGGCTGTGAAGCCGCCCGGCGCGTCACGCCTCGTCCAGATAGCCCAGGGGCAGCACCTGCACGGCCTCCATCAGGCCGTCCCGCATCCAGAGAGAGGCATCGGTGCGCAGGGTGTAGCCGCAGCCCGGGTCCGCCATCCACTCTTCCGGCTTGTGGTAGGGCAGGGCCTTCTGGGCCATCATGCTCATCAGTACGCCGCCATGGGTCACACAGGCGGCCTCATGGGTGTCGGTGCGCATCATGTACTCAAACAGCTTCATCAGGGTCTCCCGGCAGCGGGTGTGAAAGTCCGGCGCAGCCTCGGCATGGGGCGGGGTGTAGCCGCTGGTGGGGTCCATCCAGCGGGCAAAGTCCGGGTCCTTCACCAGATCCCGCACCTTGCGGCCCTCATACACGCCGAAGGCCATCTCCCGCAGATCCTGCACCACCATCTTCTTGCCCGCCTCCGGGAAGAGGATCTCGGCGGTTTCCACCGCGCGCCGCATGGGGGAGCAGAACACCGTATCCGGCTGCGGGTAGGCAAACCGAGCCCGCAGGTCCAGCAGGTCGGCCCGGCCCTGTTCGCACAGGGGCAGGTCGGTTCCGCTGCCCACGTAAAGGCCGTCTAGGTTGCCTTGGGTCAGGCCATGGCGGATGAGATGCAGTTGATAGCTCTTCATAAAAACGTCCTCTCTTCTGATTGCCGGGCAGCCGTCTGGCCTGCCAAAAGATTACAAAACAGTTACAGCCTTAGCTCACTTTCAAATCCTGCTTTGCGGGCACCACAATATTTAGCAAACGTTCCCAGGCGCCGGCGGCATATTTAGAGTTCCATTCGGAACTGGTCAACCCGCCGAAATTTCGGGAAAATAATTGACGAAAAATGTATTTACAAAGCGTTTTTGCTGCTTTATAATTTACCATACGTATTGTGAAAATGCAACGGCCGACCTGCATAAATTTCAATTTGTGCCCCGCGGCCTGAACAGTCAGGAGTATCGCCAGTTATGGAATTCAATCGGATCATCACTCTGCTTCGCAAGGAGCGGGGCATCACCCAAAAACAGGCCGCCCAGGATCTGGGGGTCTCCCAGGCCCTTCTTTCCCATTATGAAAAGGGCATCCGCGAGTGCGGGCTGGAGTTTGTGGTGAAGGTGGCCGATTACTACGGCGTCTCCTGCGATTATCTGCTGGGCCGCAGTGCCGAGCGCAGCGGCCAGACCCTCACCGTGGAGGACATTCCGGAGGCCGAGTCTGCGCGGGACAGCCACTACCACGGCAGCGTGCTGCCCACCATGAACAAAAAGCTCATCGCCAACAGCCTGAATATCCTGTATGACAAGCTGGGCGCCAGCCGGGATAAGGGCCTTGTCACGGAGGTGAGCGGCTACCTCATGCTGGCGGTGTATAAGATGTTCCGCCTTGTGTACATGGCAGACCCCAAAAACGCGGCCAGTATGTTCAGCGTCACCCCCGGCCGGTGGGAGGGTTACTCCACGGCTTCCATGCTGGCGGCCGAGGCCAATATAAAAAGCATCCTCAGCGGGGAGGATCAGCCCGGCGCACCGGCCCTGAAGGACCCGTCCTGCTTCGGCATGACCACCGAGACCCTCACCCAGAATTACCCCCTGTACGCCACCAGCCTGCTGAACCTGATCAAAACCAGCGAGAAGCGCATCGAGCATCAGGGCTGAGCCTTTTCGCAAGGGCAGCGCCGCACAAGTTTTGCCCTGCAGCTCCGCTTCCGGCGGATGCGGTGTTCCCCCACCCCAATCAAACGGCCAAACAGGCCGGGCCCGTTCAGCCTTTGCTGAACCGCGGCCCGGCCTGTTTTTTGCTGGTTTGGGATGCACTCAGCCGTTCTGCTTCATCTGCTCGGCAATGGCGGCCCGGCAGTTTGCGCAGATGTTCCGCCCCATATAGGGGGTCACGTTTTTGGCCTCCCCGCAGAACAGGCAGGCCGGCTGATACTTTTTCAGCACAATGGTGTCTTCCTCCACGAAGATCTCCACGGTGGGGTCCTCATCCAGCCCTAGCCCGCGCCGAAGTTCCACCGGAAGCACCAGACGGCCCAGGTTGTCGATCTTTCTTACAATGCCGGTTGATTTCATATTCTTCTCCTTAATCCCATTTCATTTTTTACGTTCATCGGTTTCTGCTGGCTTTTTTGAAACGGCGCCTCACTGCGCCGCTGTGTGCGAATCGCGTCGCATCCTTTCCATCCTCTTCAAAATCTACGTGAAGTATACCTTCTTTTGGGGATTCTGTCAATAATTGGAAGTTCTGTTATTCCCTCGCTTTTCCTCGAATTTGCACGAATCCGGTCGAATTGCGGAGAATCCTGCCGCATTCTGCGGTCGATTTCACAATTTTATTTTTTACTTTGCCTTTATTCAGGCTTTTCTTTCCCGCACAAGCCGGCAAACGTCAGCCGCCGGGGCCGAACATCCCCTTTCGTTTTCCTTCAGGCTGCCAATTTCTCCGGCCGTCCGTTTCGCCCAGGCCGGATTGACAAATATCCTCGTGCAGGGTACACTTAATCTATCTATTTTAGAAGGTTTTGCCGACGGGCGGCGGCTCATTTTCCGGCCCGCCGTGGAATAAGGAGAGAGAGGAATCGCCATGACTGTTCGTACCCGTTTTGCCCCCAGCCCCACGGGCTATATGCACGTGGGCAACCTGCGCACCGCACTGTACGCCTACCTGAAAGCCAAGAGCGAGGGCGGCACCTTCATTCTGCGCATTGAGGATACCGACCAGGTTCGCCAGGTGGAGGGTGCAGTGGACATCATCTACAATACCCTGCGCCAGACCGGCCTTCTGTGGGACGAGGGCCCCGACATCGGCGGCCCGGTCGGCCCCTATGTGCAGTCCGAGCGGATGGGGATGTTCAAGCAGTATGCCGAGCAGCTGGTGAAGGCCGGCCAGGCATACTACTGCTTCTGCACCCCCGAGCGGCTGGAGGAAATGCGCCAGGAGCAGCTGGCCAAGGGCGCTTCCGCCACCCGGTACGACGGCCACTGCCGTGACCTGCCCCCCGAAGAGGTTCAGCGTCTGCTGGATGCCGGCACCCCCTACGTCATCCGCCAGAAAATGCCCCGGGAGGGTGTGACCGGCTTTGATGACGCCGTGTACGGCCACATTGAGGTGAACAACAGCGAGCTGGAGGATCAGATCCTCATCAAGACCGACGGTATGCCCACCTACAACTTTGCCAACGTGGTGGACGACCACCTGATGGGCATCACCCACGTGATCCGCGGCTCGGAGTATCTGTCCAGCACGCCCAAGTACAACCTGCTGTACCAGGCCTTCGGCTGGGATCTGCCGATCTACATCCACTGCCCGCCCGTGATGAAGGACGCACAGCATAAGCTGTCCAAGCGCAACGGCGACGCCAGCTATCAGGATCTGCTGGCCAAGGGCTACCTGAGTGAGGCCATCCTGAACTACATCCTGCTGCTGGGCTGGAGCCCCAAGGGGGAGCAGGAGATCTTCAGCCTGGAGGAAATGGTGAAGATCTTCGATGAGAAGGGCATCAGCAAAAGCCCTGCCATCTTCGACCCCCTGAAGCTGCGGGCCATCAACGCGGAGTACATCCGCCGCCTGAGCCCCGAGGCCTTCCGCACCATGGCGGAGCCCTGGATCGACAAGGCCGTGCATCGCCCCATCGACCGTGCGCTGCTGTGCGCCAACCTGCAGCCCCGCTGCGAGGTGCTGGAGGACATTCCCCCTCAGCTGGACTTCTTTGACGAGGTGGGCGAGTACGACAGCGCCCTGTACGCCAACAAGAAGCAGAAAACCACCCCGGAGAGCGCTCTGGAGGCTCTGAATGCCCTGCTGCCCATGCTGGAAGGCCTGACCGATTGGAATAAGGACGCCATCTTTGAGGCCGGCAAGCAGAAGGCTGCCGACATGGGCGTGAAGAACGGCTGGCTGATGTACCCTCTGGGCATCGCCCTGTCCGGCCGTCAGCGCACCCCCGGCGGCGGCACCGATCTGGCCGCCATGCTGGGCAAGGAGGAGACTCTGGCCCGCGTGAAGGCCGCCATTGCCAAGCTCAGCGCCTGATTGTTTTTCACTGCATTTCCTGTGCCCGCCCCGGCCATCCGGCTGGGGCGGGCCTTTTTGATCGCAGTGCGGGCCGGCACACCGGGCACTCCACCACAAAGAATTCACAGAAACACCATAGTTTTCCTTCGATTTCCGCCGTATTTTTTTGAGGTCGCCCTGCAAAAAATTCATTGCAGAAACATTGTTTTTCTGCTTTTTCCTGTGCTGCGGGCCGGCGGCGGCCCGCCTTGCCTTTGCGGGGCGGTTATGGTATACTGTTTTTAATCTGTCCGCCGGGCCTTGCGAACATTCGCAGTTTTTTACCGCGGCCCGCGGACATTTCTTCAAACTGATCTCATCGGCTGTACGGAAGGCCCGGTGCACGCGCCCGGTGCCCGTCAGCTTGTTCCGGGAGGGAAATGCAAAATGGCAATGATGACGAACGAAGAGTATAACCGCATGAAGCGCCGCCGGTTCCGCCAGCTGGCGGGCCTGCTGGTATGCTGCCTGGTTATAGTGGGCATCGGCACGGTGATCTCCAGCGGGCTGGGCGTTGTGGCCGCCCTGTTTGACGACACCAAGAAAAAGCAGGAGTATGCCAACAAGCTCCAGTGCCTGGTGATGCTGGACCCGCTGCCCTTTGAATCGCTGGATGCGGCCGACTCCAAGCAGCTGACCGAAGCCGCCATCTGGGGCACCATTTACAACGCGCTGGCCAATCAGGACAATCTGGACAACTACGAGCGTGACCCGGACACCGACGGCATTATTCTGCCCGCTTTGGAGGTGGACGCCACCATGGCCAAGCTGGTCGGCCCCGATTACAAGATCACCCATGAGTCCTTCGAGTCCAGCGAGATGATGTTCCAGTATCTGGAGGACAAGCAGGGCTACCTGATCCCCGTAACCGGCCTGGTGGGCCAGTACACCCCGCAGGTGGAAAAGTTCCAGCGCAAGGACGGAAAGATGTACGTGACCGTGGGCTACATTCCCACCTTCTCCAGCACCGACTTCTCCTTCAGCGCCGCCACCGAACCCACCAAGTACATGGACTATGTGTTTGCCAAGACCGACGGCAACTGGTACCTGACCAGCCTTCAGGAGAGCCGCATGAAGGCGGACAACGCCTCCAGCGCGGACTCCTCCGACAGCCAGAGTCAGAGCCAGAGCGACCCCAACGAGGCCCTGCGCAACTCGGTGGGTGATACGGCCGTGGCCAGCGAGTCCGGCGCGGCGTAACCTGCGGCTTTCTGTACGTTCCCCCAGAATTGAGTTTTTCCAGCCTTCCCCGGCTTCCGGGGGAGGTTTTTTGTTGTTTTCGCGGGGTTCGGGGCTGTCTCTTTCCTGGCGTTCTGCCCCATCGCATAACCGGCGGCCGGGCAGCCCATACTTTCCTTGCGGGTCATTCTGCCCGGAAAGGAGGCGCCGCCATGATGCTGCTGAACCGCTCAAACCGGTGGCTGATTCTGGCAGCCGGGGCCGCCATCCAGATTCTCACCGGCATTCCGGCCGCCTGGGGCATATTCCGCCGCCCGGTCATGGCCGAATACAACCTGAGCCGGGCCGACGTGAGCGCCGTGTTCAGCCTGACCATCGCCTGGTTCGGGGTGGGCTGTGTTTTCGGCGGCTACCTGCAGGACACAAAAGGCCCCCGCGCCGCCGGGCTTTGGGGCACCGCCCTGCTTACCTTCGGCATGGCGGCGGCGGGCTTTGTGCCCCGCGGGGCGGCTGGGCTGTTCTGCCTGGGGTTCAGCCTGCCGGTTGGGCTGGGCACGGCCTTTCTCTACCCGGCCGTGATGAGCTGCGCCCAAAAGTGGTACCGAGATAAAAAGGGCCTGGCCACCGGGTTCATCGGTGGGGCAGTGGGGGCTTCCGGGGCCTTCCTCACGCTGTTTGTACGGCGGGTGGGCGGGCAGGCGGGCATTCGGGCCTGCTTTTGGCGGCTGGCCGGGCTGAGCTTTGCCGTGTGCGCCGCCGGAAGCCTCCTTCTGCAAGACCCGCCCCCCGAGGCGCCGCTGCCCAGCCGCCAGGGCCGCCCATACAAGCGCCCGCCCCTGGATCTTCCGCCCGCCCGGATGCTGCGCACCCGGGATTACTGGCTGTGCACGGCCTCGGTGGCGCTGGCCGCACCGGCTGTGCTGCTGTTCAGCCCGGTGATCGTCAGCCTGGGCCAGCAGCGGGGCCTGAGCGAGGGGGCCGCCCACCTCTGCGTTGCCGTGGGCAGCCTGGGCAGCGCCGCCGGCCGCCTGCTCATGCCCATGGCCAGCGACCGATTGGGCCGCCGCCGAACGGACATTCTGCTGCTTTGGGGGCTGTGCGGGCTTTCGGCGGCCTTCGCGTTTGCCCGGGGCGGCTGGGTGGTGGCCTGCTACACCGCCCTCACCTTCTGCTATTCCGGCGAGGCCGCCCTGCTGCCCGCCCTGTGTACCGACCGCTTCGGCCTGCCCCACGCCGGGATCAACTACGGCTTCCTGGCCCTGGGTATGAGCGCCGGCAGCCTGGGGTTTCCTTTGCTGGCGCGGCTTTGGGGACTGGAAGGCGGCCGCCACTGGCTGGCAGCCGGGGCCGCAGCCCTGGGGGCGCTGTGCCTGACGGCCCTTCCCGAAGCGCCGCAGCAGCCGGGCCGCCCAGCCGCCAAAAAAGCCGAAGGGCCGGGCAGGCGCTGAACTGCGCTCTGCCCGGCCCTTCGGCTGTGTGCAATAAAATGTTCAACTTCAGAAACCGCAAAGCCGGGTCCCCACACCTGGCCTTGCCTTTGACAAAACGCTTCGGGCAGTGCCGCGCCGGGAGGGCGCAATTCTGCCGCAAAACTTTGTCTATGTTATAACTATAACAGGTGCAGGCCGTTTGCGCAACAAAAATTTTCCGCAGAAATTCAAAAATTTACAAAGGCCCGCTTTTTCGTTCCGCCCTTGCGCCGCGGGGTGCCCGCCCTGCCCGCGTTTTCCCACTGAAGGCGGATTGGGGGGCTGGAGTTGCCGCTTATCAGCTGGATTTTTTGCGCCAACGGGTCAAAACGCCTTGAAAAAACAAACGCCCTTATTTATAATGATAAAGGATTGACAAAGTTTGTTTTCGCTTTGCATCCGCCTGGCAACAAAAAGTAAAGGAGAGTACTATTATGACCTATTCTCATGAAGTAGAGCGTATGTGTCCTCTGACCAAGGGCCCCAACCACGGCCCCGCCCCCATTCCCGAAGAGGGCAACTGGGTCAAGGCTTACGAGATCAAGGACATCAGCGGTTATACCCACGGCGTGGGCTGGTGCGCCCCTCAGCAGGGTACCTGCAAGCTGAGCCTGAACGTGAAGAACGGCGTCATTGAAGAAGCCCTGGTGGAAACCATCGGCTGCTCCGGCATGACCCATTCTGCCGCCATGGCTGGCGAAATTCTCCCCGGCAAGACCATTCTGGAGGCGCTGAACACCGACCTGGTGTGCGACGCCATCAACGTGGCCATGCGTGAGCTGTTCCTGCAGATCGTTTACGGCCGCAGCCAGACCGCCTTCAGCGAGGACGGCCTGCCCATTGGCGCCGGCCTGGAGGATCTGGGCAAGGGCCTGCGCAGCATGACCGGTACCATCTTCTCTACCCGTGCCAAGGGCGTGCGCTATCTGGAACTGACCGAGGGTTACATCACCAAGCTGGCTCTGGATGAAAACAGCGAAGTCATCGGCTACCAGTTCGTGCGGCTGGGCAAGATGATGGAAGCCATCCGTCACGGTGAAGACCCGAAGAAGGCCTACGAGAGCAACGTGGGCACCTATGGCCGGTTCGATGGCGCTGCCAAGTACATCGACCCCCGTGAAGAATAAGAGAGGAGGAGCAAACAATGGCTAAGTTTGAATCGATGGAGCGCCGTATGCCTAAAATCGAGGCATGCCTGAAGGCCAACGGCCTGGAATCCCTGGACGCCTGCAACGAAATGCTCCTCGCAAAGGGCATCGACTGCGACAAGATCGTGCGCGGCGTGCAGCCCATCTGCTTTGACAATGCCGTGTGGGCCTACACCCTGGGCACTGCCATTGCCGTGAAGCGCGGCCTGACCAATGCGGCCGACTGCGCCGCCGCCATCGGCGAGGGCCTGGAGGCCTTCACCGTGCCCGGCTCTGTGGCCGAGCAGCGCCAGGTGGGCCTGGGCCACGGCAACCTGGGCGCCATGCTGCTGCGCGATGAGACCAAGTGCTTCGCCTTCCTGGCCGGCCACGAGTCCTTCGCCGCCGCCGAGGGTGCCATCGGCATCGCCCGCACCGCCAACAAGGCCCGCAAAACGCCTCTGCGCGTGATCCTGAACGGCCTGGGCAAGGACGCTGCCTACATCATCAGCCGCATCAACGGCTTCACCTATGTGAAGACCGACTTTGATTTCAAGACCGGCGAGCTGAAGGTCGTGGAAGAGCGCGCCTTCAGCGAGGGCGAGCGCGCCGCCGTCAAGTGCTACGGCGCCAACGACGTGCTGGAAGGCGTTGCCATCATGAAGCACGAGGGCGTTGAGGTTTCCATCACCGGCAACTCCACCAACCCCACCCGCTTCCAGCATCTGGTGGCTGGCACCTACAAGAAGTGGGCCATCGAGAACGGCAAGAAGTACTTCTCCGTCGCTTCCGGCGGCGGCACCGGCCGTACCCTGCATCCCGACAATGTGGCCGCCGGCCCCGCCAGCTATGGCCTGACCGACAGCATGGGCCGTATGCATGGCGACGCTCAGTTCGCCGGCTCCTCCTCCGTGCCTGCGCACGTGGAGATGATGGGTCTGATCGGCATGGGCAATAACCCCATGGTGGGCGCTACCGTGGCCTGCGCCGTGGCCGCCAGCCAGGCCAACGCCTGAGCCAACGGTTTTTTTCGGATTTTTTATGGCACAGCCTTCGGGCTGTGCCATTTTTGTTTGCCAAAAACGGGTTCAAAATGAAAAAATTCAATGAATATTGTTTCATTCCGGGAAAAACGGATGAATCAGCGGGCATCTTGTGTTATAATAGCGGGCAGAATCGCCCGATTTCCGACCGATTTGACAGATTTTGTGCCGGTAGCCGGGTGTGTTCCATGGGAAAGTATCTGCAAACAAAGAGGTTAATCGCCATTTATGAAAATCAAACGTAACGAACAGCCGCAGCGCATAGTGTTTCACCCCGCTGCCGCGGCCCCTGTGCCCGCAGAGGCTGTCCCCCGCCGGGGCGGCCCGCTGCGCATTCTGGGCCGCGGGCTTGCCGTGCTGGGCGTGGTGCTGCTCTCGCTGGTCATTCTGCTTCTGGGTGTGATTGTGGTCGTGTGCAAGGGGCCGTCCCCCACCGCCCGGGATCTATTCGTCACCAGCGTGACCGAAACCAGCGCCATGGATTTTCTGGCCCGCATCTGCTTCACGCAGAGCGAGGTGGACGAGATCCTGGCGCGGAACGCCGTGGTTGCCGGCGGTTCGGTGACGCAGCTCTCCGGATTTGAGCAGTCGGACAAGGATGTGCCCAAGGACACCATCGAGCTGGTGGACGTGAGCGGTCCCACCTTCAAGGGGAAGATGCTCATCGTACACGACCCCTCCCGGGTCAAGGTGGCCGCCGCACCGGAATTCAGCTCCTCCGCCAACGGGCGAACCGTGGAGGAATTTGTGGAGGAGGAAGACGCCATTGCCGGCATCAACGCCGGCGGCTTTGTGGACACCGGCGGTGCCGGCACCGGCGGCCTGCCCATCGGGCTGGTGATCAAGGACGGCGAGCTGCTCTATGGCGACCTGAACAGCTCCAGTTCCATCGTGGGCTTTGACCAAAACGACGTGCTGGTGGTGGGCACCCTGACCGGGCAGGAATGCCTGGATCGGGGCATCCGGGACGCGGTGAGCTTCGGCCCCGCCTTCATTGTGGATGGGCAGGCCATGGAAGTGACCGGCTCCGGCGGCGGACTGAACCCCCGCACCGTGCTGGGCCAGCGGGCCGACGGTGCCGTGCTGATGCTGGTGATCGACGGCCGCCAGCCCCACAGCCTGGGGGCCACCTACAAGGACTGCATTGACGTGATGCTGGAATACGGCGCGGTGAACGCAGGCAATCTGGACGGCGGCTCTTCCACCATTCTGCTGTACGACGGCGAGGTGCGCAACGTGTGCGCTTCCCTCTACGGCCCCCGCAATCTGCCCACCGCTTTTATTGTGAAATGAGGAACCTTCCATGACAAAACAAAACACCGGCCGCCGGGGCGGCTTCTGGAAGGGGCTTGGCCTTTTCTTTGTGGGAATGCTGGTGCTGACGGCCGTGCTGTGCGCTCTGCTGTGGCAGGCCCTGAAAAAGTACGAGGCCGGCACACCGGCCGCCGCCATGCGCCGCTATCTTGTCCAGGTGCAGCAGCAGGAGTATGACCAGCTGTACGAGGCCTCCGGCTTCACCCCCACGGAATTTACCGGAAAAGAAGAATACATCGCCTACTTGAAACACCTGTACGACGGCCAGGACCTGAGCCAGGCCATCTTCAACCAGCGCACCGGCGGGGCCGACGGGCGGCGCCTGTACGCGGTGATGGCAAACGGAAGTCCTATTGCCGACCTGGACGTCTGGCAGGAGACCGAAAACGGCCCCTGGCAGGTGCGCACCCATCTGGACCTGGACGGCTGGTATGAGGTGCTTGCCCCCGAGGGCACCGATGTGTGGGTCAACGGGGTGCTGCTGGCACCGGAGGAGGCCGACACCACGCTGGCCCCCGCTTATGCAGGCCTGCCTGAGACCGTTTCCGGCCCGCAGATGACCCTTTACCGGGTGACCGGCGTGCTGGGCGAGCCGGATGTGACGGCCGAAAGCGAAAACGGCCGCTGCGCCGTGGAGCAGAGCGACCCGGAAGAGGGCGAGGACGCCCCCCTCGGCGTCTACACGGTTCTGCTGAAGCCGGATGAGAAAACGGCCAAATCCTACAAGTCCCTGGCCCAGCAGGCCGCCGAGACCTACGCCACCTTCATCTCGCAGGACACCGACCGCTCCGTCATGCTGGCCCAGCTGATCTATGGCAGCGAGTTCCACAAGCGGGTGGCCTCCTACAACAACATCTGGTATGCCGAGCACACCAGCCATGAATTTGAGGATATGGAGATCACCGAGCTGCTCTGCTACGGCGAAAACGCTTTCACCTGCCACGTCTCGTTCACCTACAAGGTCAGCCGCAGCGGCGGGCGTGAGTACGAGTATCCCTCCCAGTACGACATGGCCTTTTTGAAAACCGGAGGCCGCTGGAAACTGGCCGACCTGGTGACGGAATAAATCCCATTTGCAGCCATTCCGGCGCTTATGCCGCAAGACGGCCTGCCCCCAAAAAGGGGCAGGCCGTCTTTTCGTTTCTCCGCTTCAATTTTGCCGCCGAACGGCTGCAATTCAGCCCAAGGCTTCCAGGTCCAGCCGGTAATACTTCACCGGGCGGCCGCGCTGGCTCATGCCCCGCTTGTTGGCCGTCACTGCGCTGCCTGCGTCCGCCAGCTGGCTGAGGATGCGCGCGGCGCTGCGGGTGGTCAGATTCAGGATCTCCCCCATCTCCTGGGCGCACAGCACCACTTCCTTCTTGCCCTCAAAGGCTTCCGCCAACTGGTGCACATACCGGGCTGGCAGACGGTACATCAACTCCTGCGGGCGCTGCACCGCAATGGGCGCCCCGGTTCTCTCCTCGGCTAGAGGGCCGATCAGGTAAGCGTCCTCCGTCACCAGAAACGCCGACGAGGCCGGCTGGCTCAGGGCGTTTTTCAGCGCCCGGCTGGCCCCTCGGTGGGCGGCAATCACGTCCTCGGCGCAGCCCCAACCGATGGCAAAGGGGAAATCCAGCCGCTTTTTCAAAAAGGGCAGCAGGCGGCTGCTGGTGTACTGGCGGGTGGCCTCCCACAGGGTGGGGGCGCTCACGGTCAGCTCCACATGGTGGCCGTGACGGTACACCAAAAATACCCCGCCCATCTGGCGGCTGGCCTGCTCGGCTGCCATGGCCAGGTCCTCCAGCTGGCGCTCGCTGCTGCTGTGGGGGCGCAGCAGGCCAATGCCCGTGGCCCCGCCCCGGGGGGCTTTTTCCTGTAGGCGCAGCAGCAGGCCATAGAACGTATCCAGCATGGATTCCTTCGAGGGCAGCAGCAGTTTGTAGCGAATGCCCTCTTTCTGCAACTGCTCCTCCATGCTGCCGAAGCGGCTGACGATCCAATCCGCCTGGCCGCTCTGCCACAGCTCCCGGTAGCGGTTCAGGCCCTGGTTCCAATAGTCGCCGAAGGTCACTGAGGGGTCGATCTCTTCCACAATGGAAAGTCCCTTTTTCCCCAGTACCGGCTCAAGATCCACGGGCTGATCCGGCTGATCGAAGAACACCCGCGAAAAATCCACGCCCGGCTCCTGAATGGCCAGCTGGGCAATCACCCGGTAGTAATCCCGGTCTGCAATGTTGAAGAAGGCACAGGGCTTGGAAATGCTGCCCACCCGCTCCAGCAGAATGTTGTAGGTGTATGAGCCGCCGAACAGCAGCGCATCGAACTGGTTCACGTTCTGCTGATAGATGTAAACCAGATTGTCGTTGGAGGTGTAGGTCAAAAAGGTGACGTTGCACTGCTCCTGCATCTGGGGGGCGATCTCCATGATGTTCTTCAGGGAGGCGGCCACTGCAATGATCCCGATGGAATACATATGTTCTCCTTTTTTGTCTTGTATGCAGCCTCGCTGAACCGGCCGCCGATTTTTGGTCTTCTGACAAGGGACCGTTCCCGGCCGTTTTTTTGCTTCGTCGGGACTTTCTCTGTCTTTTATTATAGCAAGATCGTGGGGTTGCAGCAATGCAGTTTTTGTCTCAAACTTTGTCTTAAATTTTGTTTAAGCTGTCATTTGTTTCGGCATTTTTGCCAACAAAGCAAGGGTTCCTTTTGTGCCATTCTACAAAATAATTCCGGTTTCCTCAGAATTCTTCAAGCCCCCCTTGACTTTTTCTCTTTTTTGCAGTCAAATAAGTACATAGCAAGAAATCAAGTCTAAAATATCCAAAATCATTTCCAAAATTAAGTTTTGGGCTTTGTGTAAGAAAAGGGAACAGGAATTGAATTCCCGCTGCCAAAAAGGAGACCGCATCATGACCAAATCCGAAGCCATTGCCGCCGTCAGCCGGGAACAGACACGCCTGATCCAGCTCAGCGACGCCATCTGGGATCATCCGCAGGTCAAATACCAGGAGACCTTCGCCGCTGGGCTGCTCAGCGATTTTCTGCGTGAAGAGGGCTTCACCGTGGAAACGGGCGTCGCAGGCATCCCCACCGCCTTCTGTGCCAGCTACGGCAGCGGTGCGCCGGTCATCGGCCTTCTGGCCGAATACGATGCGCTGGAGGGCATGAGCCAGGCGGCCGAGGCCACCACCCGCCAGCCGGTGGTAAAAGGCGCCCCCGGCCACGGCTGCGGTCACAATCTGCTGGGTGTCGGCGCCGTGGGCGCGGCCCTGGCCGTGCGGGACTATCTGAAGGGCGGGGCCAAGGGAACGCTCAAGCTCTTCGGCTGCCCGGCCGAGGAGGGCGGCTCCGGCAAGACCTTCATGGCCCGCGAGGGCGTGTTTGACGGCACCGACATTGCCCTCACCTGGCACCCGGGCGACACCAACGATGTTGCCTGCGGCAGCAACCTGGCCAACTGCCAGGTGCTGTATCGGTTTCACGGCAAGGCGGCCCACGCCGCCATCTGCCCCGAGCTGGGCCGCAGCGCCCTGGACGCAGTGGAGCTGCTGAACGTGGGCGTACAGTTCCTGCGGGAGCATATGCCCTCCGACTGCCGGGTGCATTACGCCATCACCAATGCAGGCGGCGCCTCGCCCAACGTGGTGCAGGCTGAGGCCGAGGTGATGTATCTGATGCGTGCCCCCCAGCTGACCCAGGCGCGCAGCCTGAACCAGCGGGTGGATGACATCGCCCGCGGCGCGGCCCTGATGACCGGCACCACCCTGGAGATCCAGTTCATCAAAGCGGTCTCCAACGTGCTGCCCAACAAGGTGCTGGGCAAACAGCTGCAAAAGAACTTCGACGAGCTGGGCGCGGCCCAGTACGACGATGCCGACCGGGCCCTGGCCGCCGCCATGCGGGACACCATGGACCAGAAGGACGACTACTACACCATGCTGGTGAACGACATTGAGGACGACGCCCTTCGGGAAGCGCTGCTGGCGCACGCCGACGACCCCATCTACGAAGAGGTTCTGCCCTATGCCAGCCGCGAAACCTCGTCCATGGCTTCGTCCGACGTGGGTGACGTGAGCTGGGTCTGCCCCACCGCGCAGATCTCCGCCGCCACCATGCCCGCCGGCACGGGAATGCATTCCTGGCAGGAGGTGGCCGTCGGCAAGAGCAGCATGGCCCATAAAGGAATGCTGCAGGCCGCCCGCATTCTGGCCGCCACCGCCATTGACGCGCTGGACGACCCGGACCTGATCGCCCGGGCCAAGGCTGAAAAGGAGCGCCGCACCGGCGGCCAGCCCTATATCTGCCCAATTCCTGCGGGGGTGGCCCCGCAGATGCAGGGATAACCCCCAACGCATAAACGCAACATTTTTATAAACGGAGGTGACGTACACAACAGGCCGCATCGGCTGCCGCTGCGGGGCAGCCGACAAGAAAGGGAGATGCAGCCTGCCCGGGGCAGCCCCCGCCGGGCAAACCACATTCCGCAGCCTAAGAAAGGAGTAAACCATGCAAATCACGATCTGTCTGCTGGTGTTCCTGTTTATGGTCGTCAGCTTCAGTATGAACAAGATCCCCATGGCGCTTACCTCAATGATCGGTATGCTGGTGCTGGTCATCAGCGGCTGTGTGGATTCCAAAACCGCCCTGGGCAACATCGGCAGCAACACCGTTATCACCATGATTGCGATGTTCGTCATCGCCGCCGGCCTGAACCGCACCCAGATGGTGCATCACCTGTCCAAGATGGTGTACAAGGTCACCAAAGGCTCCTTCACCAAGGTGCTGGCCGGTTATGTGCTGGTTACCTTCGCGCTGGGCCAGTTCATCCCCAGCATCACCGCCCTGTTCGCTTTGGTCTGCCCGCTGGTGGTCAGCATGTGCGAAGAGATGGACATCAGCCCCTCCAAGATGATGTACTCCATCGGCCTGGTGGCGGTTGCCGGTTCCTTCACCATCACCCCCATCGGTCCATACGCCGCCAGCTTCATTGAGGACAACGGCTACCTGACCGAGTACGGTATCACCGATTACGCCTTCACCATGTTCACCGAGATGAGCATCAAGGTGCCTGTGGTCCTCTTCGTTCTGGTCTGGGCCATCTTCTTTGCCCCCAAGTTTGCCCCCGATAAGCCCGTTGTGTCCATCAAGTCCACCGAAGGCCGCAAGCGCGCTCAGCGCGAGCCTCTGGGCCCCGTGCAGGAAGTTCTGGGCTACGCCGTGTTCGCCATTGTGATCGTCTGCCTGATTTTCCAGTCCTTCGGTCTGCCTTCCTGGGTCATCCCCACCGTGGGCGCCTGCGTGCTGGTGTTCTCCGGCGTTCTGAGTGAAAAAGAAGCCATCGACAACATGGGTCTGGACATCATCATGCTGTACGTGGGCGTGGTTACCCTGGGCAGTGCCTTCGGCAACACTGGCGCCGGCGAGCTGGTGGGCGACACCGTGGCCGGTCTGCTGTCCGTCACGCACAACAGCTACATCATCGGCGCGATCTTCTTCATCGCCGCCTTCGTGATGACCTCCGTTCTGTACAACCGCGCCGTGAGCAAGATCCTGATTCCTCTGGTCATCCTGACCGCCATGTCCATGAACTGCGACCCCCGCGGCCTGATGGAGATGTGCTACATCGGTTCCATGTGCTCTGTGCTGACCCCCATGGCCACCTCCGTGGTTCCCATGATGATGGGTGCCGGAGGCTACGACCAGAAGGCCCTGCTGAAGATGGGCTGGATTCCCTCCATTGTGATGGCCGTCATCGCCGTGGGCGTTGGCATGACCCTGTACCCCTGCTACTGATCGCCTGACTGCGATTCCAAGCGTTTTTCCTCTTACAAAGTTTCTCTCTCATACACACAGCGCCGCCGCACATTCCGGTTTTGGGATGTGCGGCGGCGCTGTGTTTTATACCATTGTTCGTTGTTTCGATGCCGCCGTGCCAGGCAGACCAGACCGCTTCAGCGGCCCAGAAGCTCTTCGGCCCGGCTCTCGCCCACAACCTGAATGCCGTTTGCCTTCAGCAGCTGGGCAGTCACACCGTCCCCCGGGATCACCGTGCCGGTGAAGGTACCGTCGTAGACGGCCCCGCTGCCGCAGCTGGGGCTGCGCTCCTTCAGAATGGCGGCGGTGCAGCCATAAAGCTTTGCCAAGGCCAGAGCCGCCTGCGCGCCCCGCTCATACTGGGCGGTCACGTCCTCGCCGGTGCGGCTGAGCACCCGGTCCCCCACCCGCTCACTGGGCTGGCGGGGAATGGCCAGGCCGCCCAGGCACTCCGGGCAGACCGGAATGAGCCTATGCCGCCCCGCCTTGACTGCCTGAATGACCGCCAGGCAGGGGTTTGCCCCACCGCTGTATTTGCACCGAATGCCCAGTAGGCACTCGCTTACCAGAATGTTCATGGTTTGGTCGTTCCTTTCTGATTCAGGGGGATTTGCTTTCCGTCAGGCCGAAGGCTTCCCTTCGAGGGGAAGCCTTTTACCGCGCCGCTTTCACGCCGCCCGGCGCTTTTTCACCTTCTGGAGCAGATGCAGCGCCATGCCCACGGTGCCGCGCACATTGAACAGGCACACCGCCGCCGTCAGCACCGTGACGATGACCGCCCAGTACTTGCCCTGGCCCAAAATCACCACGGTCTCCAAAATCAGCAGCGCCAGGTTGATGACGATGCGCAGCGGATAAAACTCCACCCGCAGCAGCCCGCGGGTGTTGATGCACCGCAGAATAAACACCACCATATAACTGATGAGGCTGGCGTAGGTCGCGCCCATGCTGCCCCAGCGCAGGATGAAGAAGTAGTTCAGCACGCAGTTGGTCACCGCGCCGGTGAGCATGGTGTACAGCGCCAGCGTGCTGCGCTTTTCCACCATGTAAATGCTGTTCAAAAACTGGTTGAAGCAGCTGAACACCGTAGCTATGGTCAGCACCGGCACAAACTGCCAGGCGGTGAAGAAGTTCTCGCGGAAAATGCGCATCAGCGGCTGGCACAGCCAGATGATGCCCGCCGCACAGCTGAACATCACGCACTGATAGATGTAGAACACCTTACTGAAAAAGGCCTCCCGCCCCTTCTGTTCGGTCACGGCCGAGAGCTGCCACGCCTCATAGAAGATTGTGCCCAGCGTGACCAGAATGGTGGGCAGAAAGTAGCCGGTGCCCAGCAGGCCCGACCAGTAGTTGCCGCTTTCGCCCAGCAGGCCCTTGACGAAGAACAGGTCGCTGGCATTGATGACCCAGAAGCTGATCTGGGCCGGAATCAGGGGGATGGAGTAGCGGAGCATCTGCACCAGCAGCTTTTTGTTGAAGCGGCTGAAATCCACATAATGGGCCACGTTGCCCACAATGAACATGAACACGGTGCTGGTGGCGTCACCGCAGATGATGGCCAGCAGGTAACCCTTCGCGCCCAGGTCAAACCCCAGCAGGAAGATCACATTGTACAGCAGCGTCGCCGCCGAGCAGAGAATGCCGTCCACCGCCACCAGGCGGTTCAGCTGGCGGCAGCGCACCAGCTGGCTGGTGAGGGTGCGCAGGCAGCTCATCAGCACATAGATGTACAGATAGACGGCATAGTCGGTGAAGATCGGCACCAGCTTCAAAAGCGGGTAGAACAGCAGCATCAGGATAAAGCCGCCGAACACCGCGGCCAGGCCGCAGGTGTACACCTGGCGGCGGCTGTAGTTTTTGTCCAGCCCAAAGCGCAGCACAGCATAGCTGATGCCCAGGCCCACCAGCGGAATGAGCAGGTTTGCGCACTGGCTGGTCAGCTTGGTAATGCCCACTTCCTCCACCTCGCGCATGGCGTAGGTGATGAAGGGTTGAATAAACAGAGTAAGCAGCTTGCCTGAAAAGCTGCTGATGGCAAACAGCACGGTGTTGCTGGCCAATTTTTTATAGCGGTTTTCTTCCAAAATTCGGCCCTCCTGCGGCCAGGCAGGGCGGCAACGGGCTGCCGCCGCACGGTTTCTCGTTACCGGTGGGTTCCACACCCGGTGCAGACCCCCATTTTTCGGCTCATTTTCGCAAAAAGCGCGTCAAGCCAAAATCACAACAATTATAGCATGCCCCACAGCAAAATGGTAGCGCTGTGCAGCCGCTTTTTTCTTGCCCGCCGTCCCCTTTCGTGTTACAATAAGCGAGGCATTGCGGCAGTTTGAACGCCGCAGTATTTTACCCCCCAACCCAAAGAAATGAGGCATCCCTTTATGCGCTACCAAGCCCTTGCGCTGGATCTGGACGGCACACTCACCAATTCCAAAAAAGAAGTCACCCCCGCCACCCGGGCCGCCCTGGGGCGGGCCATGTTTGAGGGCTGCAAGGTCATTCTGGCCAGCGGCCGCCCCTTAGTGGGCATTCAGCCGGTGGCCTGGGCGCTGGGCCTGCCCCGGCTGGGCGGCTACATTCTGGCCTACAACGGCGGCCAGGTGGTGGACTGCCGCACCGGCGAGACCCTGCGGCAGGACCGGCTGGACCCGGCACAGATTCGCCGTCTGTGTGAATTTGCCCGTCAGCAGGGCGTGAGCATTCTCACCTACGACCGAGACGGCATCGTCACCGAGCACCCGGAGGACCCCTTCGTGCAGAAGGAGGCGGGCATCAACCGCATTCCCGTGCAGAAGGTGCCGGACCTTGCCGCCTATGTGACCTACCCCATTACCAAAATGCTGCTGGTGGGGGAACCGGAGCGCATGGCGGCGGTGGAACAGACCATGCGCCCGCTGTTTGCCGGGCAGGTGGACTGCTACCGCTCCGAGACCTGCTTTCTGGAAGCGGTGCCTCCGGGAGTGGACAAGGCCGCCAGCCTGCACTGGCTGCTGGACCATCTCGGCCTGAGTGAGCGGCACCTGATGGCCTTCGGCGATGGCTTCAACGACATTCCCATGCTTCGGGCCGCCGGACTGGGCGTGGCCATGGCCAACGCACAGCCGCAGGTCAAGGCCGCCGCAAAGGCCCTCACCGATTCCAACGACGAGGACGGTGTGGCCCACGCCCTGGACAAATGGCTGCTGGGCTGACCCCCTGCACCGAATTCCCCGCCCCTGCCTGCCGGGCAGCCGGACGTGAAAGAAAGGACCCTTTTGATGAGCCTGATCGTATTTGACCTGGAATGGAACATCGGCTACCAGCCCCGCCTGTTTGATTACCACGGGGCCGAACAGACCCTGCGGGGCGAGATCATTCAGATCGGTGCCGTGAAGGTGGATGAAACCGGCCGTGTGCTGGACACCTTCAGCCTCAATCTGAAGCCCCGCCTGTTCCGCAAACTGCAGCACCACATTGCCAAGGTCACCGGTATGACCCAGGCCGATCTGGACGGCGGCGTTCCCATCCGGGAGGGCCTGCAGCGCTTTGTGCGCTGGTGCGGCCCGGATGCTGCCTTTGCCGAGTGGGGCATGGACGATGTGCCCGTGCTGAAGCAAAATCTGTTTCTGAACAACCTGGACGAGCGCTGGCCTACCCGCTGGTATGACCTGCAGCAGATCTTCCTTGCCCAGCGCGGCCGCGCCGAGGGCGAGGGCATGACGCTGGAATCGGTCATCACCCGCCTGGGCATCCCCACCGACCGGCCGTTCCATGACGCGCTGAGCGATGCGCTGTATACCGTGGACGTGTGCCAGCGGTTGGATCTGGCCCGGGGCATTGCGGAATATCCCACCGAAGAGCAGCAGCTGCGGGCGGCCGCCTGCCCGGAGGGGAGCGACTGCCGGAACGTGGAGTGCTTCTTCGGCTACCTGGAGAAGGAGGTCTGGCGGGAGGACCCCACCCTGCACGACCTGCGCTGCCCGGACTGCGGCGGCCTGCTGGCCCCGGAGAAGCATCCCGGCGACCAGAACGAGGGCGAGCTGTGGATGCGCCGCGGCAACAACAGCTATTACGGGCTGGTTCACTGCGGCTGCGGCAAGCAGTGGTTTGCCCGCTTCAAAATGGCCCGGCGGGATGGGCTGCATTGGGCCTTCGCCCGCTGCTATGAGGCCCCCACCCCGGAAAGCCTGGCCAAGTGGGAGAAGCAGAAGCGCCTGATGGTGGAGCGCCTGAAGCACCGCACCGAGAAGGCCGAGGGCTGACCCCGCCTTTTATCCTACCGCAGACAAGCATCCGGCTTGCATCCGCCCGGCAGGGCCCAAACTGTTTTATAAAAGGAGAGACCCCCCATGGAGAGCGAGACCCGATCCTTCACCGCGCTTCCCTGCAATGATTTTGTGGAGATTCTGGCCAGCAAAGCCGCCGTGCCCGGCGGCGGCGGGGCCAGCGCCCTGGTTGGCTCCATCGGTGTGGCTCTGGGCCATATGGTGGGCAGCCTGACCCTGGGCAAAAAGAAGTACGCCGCCGTAGAAGAGGACATTCAGCGCTGCCAGCAGAAGGCCAACTTCCTGGCAAAGCGCCTTCTGGACCTGATGGACGAGGACGCCCGGGCCTTTGAGCCGCTGAGCAAAGTCTACGGTCTGCCCCACGCCACCCCGGAAGAGACCGCCCGCAAGGCCCAGGTGATGGAGCAGGCACTTCTGACCGCCTGCGGCGCGCCGATGGAGATTCTGCGCGCCTGTGCCGAGGCCATTGACCTGATGGCGGAATACGCCGCCAAGGGCAGCCGCTTGGCCCTAAGCGACGCGGGCGCGGGGGCCGCCCTGCTGAAGGGCGCGCTTCAGGCCGCCTCGCTGAACATCTACATCAACGCCAAGTCTCTGCAGGACCGGGCCGAAGCCGACCGCCTGACCGCGGAGGCTGACCGGCTTGTGGCCGAATACGGGGCAAAAGCCGATGAGATTTTCTCCGCCGTGCAGCGGGAAATCCGATAACATCCGAACGCGCAAAGAAAGGACAATCACCATGGCACAACTGCTGCTGGGCAAAGAAGTAACCGCCTCTCTGAACGAGGAGATCCGCCGCAAGGTGGCACAGCTGAACGAACAGGGCATCACCCCCAAGCTGGGCATCGTCCGCATCGGCGAGCGGGAGGACGACATCTCCTATGAGCGGGGGGCCACCAAGCGGTGCGAGACCCTGGGCGTGGCCTTTGAAAAGTTCTTGCTGCCCGCCGACGCCTCGGAGGAAGAGGTTCTCAAGGTCATCCAGGCCGTAAATGAGGACGACAGCATCCACGGGGTTCTGCTGTTCCGCCCCCTGCCCCGCCACCTGAATGAGGACAAAATCGTGAACGCGCTGGCCGTGGAAAAGGACGTGGACGGCATCACCGACCTTTCCATGGCGTCGGTGTTCATGGGCCGCGGTGCGGGCTACGCCCCCTGCACCCCCAGCGCCTGTATGCGCATTCTGGACCACTACGGCATTGACTGCACCGGCAAGAAGGCCGTGGTGATCGGCCGCAGCCTGGTGGTGGGCAAGCCCGCCGCCATGATGCTGCTGAAAAAGAACGCCACCGTCACGGTCTGCCACACCAAAACCGTGGATATGCCTGCGGTGGTGCGCGAGGCCGATGTGGTGATCGTGGCAGCCGGCCGGGCCGGCATTGTGGGTGCTGATTATCTGCGTCCCGGGCAGGTGGTCATCGACGTGGGCATCAACGTCAACGCCGAGGGCAAGCTGTGCGGCGACGTAAACTTTGCCGAGGCCGAGCCGGTTGTGGCCGCCATCACCCCCGTGCCCGGCGGCGTGGGCAGCGTGACCACCTCGGTTCTGGTGGAGCACGTGGTGGAAGCCGCCCTGTCCAAATGCCGGAAATAACCGAATTTTTTTGATAAAAAACCACAGAAACCGCGCCCCGACCCATCTGGTCGGGACGCGGTTTCTGTGATTTTGTGGGCTTGAATGAGCGCGGCAGAAAGCAGCACCGCCGCAGGAAAAGCCTTCCCCTCGAGGGGAAGAGATAGAAAATGGCCCCGGGGAATCCGCATTCCCGGGGCCTGTTTTGTAAGTACCCGGCCCCCTAAAATCCGCACGGGGGCGGGCAAGCGGTGCTTCCACCGGGCAGGCCTCCCTCTAAACGGCCAGCCACAGGCGAAACGCCGGGACATGGGCGGCACGCAACGACCCTGCCAGAGGCCGACGCACCCGAACCGCATGTCACCCCATCACGGCCAACTTGCCGGATGTTCACTGCTCTCACACTAGAGCTTGTGATAAGTATAAACTGTGAACATGCACAATGTCCATGGACATTTGATAGCAATGCTGCACAAGGCTGCGTCGCTTCTTCCCGATTTATCGCCAGGTTTGTCAAATTCTGCCGTTTTTTGCCGGCATCGGTTTACGGCGGTCAAGCTGTCCTTCTTACGAATACATTTTTAATCAAATTCGGCAAATTCGGCAGCACATCCGATAAAATCACACTTTTTTCTTTTCTTCGGCACAAATCGTACAAACACTTTACTTTTATAAAAAATGGGCTTTCTTTTGGCAACAACGCCCCAAGAAAGCCCATTCTTTTTTGTAATTTTTTGTATTTTTATTGTTTTTCTCTTTGTATGCAGCCCTACCTATGGTCAAAAATTGCATACCCGCCGGGCCGCAGGCGGCCGGGCGGCTGTTCAGGAAAGCCTGCCCTTAAAATCCTCATAGCCAAACCGGCGCACCAGCTCCAGCGTGCCGTCCTCATGGCGCAGGCACAGGTCTGGCAGGGGCATTCCGTTGAAGGTATTGGTCTTGACCATGGTGTACAGAGCCATATCCTCCAACACAATGCGGCTGCCCTCTTCCAGCGGCTCGTCAAAGGAGTAATCGCCGATCACATCCCCGGCCAAGCAGGTCGGCCCGGCCAGCCGGTAGGTATGGGCCTTTTCGCCGGGCTGCCCGCTGCCCCGCACCGGGGGCCGGTAGGGCATCTCCAGCACGTCGGGCATATGGCAGGCTGCGGAGGCGTCCAGAATGGCAATGTCCATGCCGTTGTGAACCACTTCCAGCACCTGACTTAACAAAAAGCCCGCGTTCAGCACCACCGCCTCGCCCGGCTCCAGGTACACTTCCACGCCGTAGATCTCGCGCAGGCGGCGCACCAGCTTTACCAGCCGCTCCACGTCGTAGCCGGGGCGGGTGATGTGGTGCCCGCCGCCCAGATTCAGCCATTTCAGGCCGTGCAAGTACGTGCCGAACTTCGCTTCCAGCGCCTGCACCGTGCTCTCCAGATCGTCCGAGTCCTGCTCGCAGAGGGTGTGCATATGCAGCCCATCCAAAAGCGGCAGCTGGGCCGGGTCAAAGTTGGCCAGCGTGGTGCCCAGGCGGCTGCCGGGCGCACAGGGGTCATAGATGGCGTGGCCCTCCTGGGTGGAATGCTCCGGGTTTACCCGCAGGCCCACCTGCTTGCCCGCGGCTCTGGCCCGGGCCGCGTACTTTTCCACCTGCCGGGGCGAGTTGAACACAAAGTGGTCGGCCACCTCCAGCAGGGCTTCAAACTCTGCCTCGGTGTAGGCAGGCTTGAACACATGCACCTCGCCGCCGAACTCCTCCCGGCCAAGGCGGGCCTCATACAGGCCGCTGGCCGTGGAGCCCGCCAGATACTGCCGGATGAGCGGATAGCACCGGTACATGGAAAAGGCCTTCTGAGCCAGCAGGATCTTGCAGCCCGCCCGCCGGGCCACATCGGCCAGCAGCTCCAGGTTCCGTTTCAGCAGCCCCTCGTCCACCACAAAGGCAGGGGTGCGCAGCTCCGCGCCGCCCATCAGTCCACCAGGGCGGGGTCGTCCTGCACCTGCCAGGGCAGGCCGCAGGTGTTCAGGGCGTCCATGTAGGGATCGGGATCAAACTCTTCCACGGTGTACACACCGGGCTTGGTCCACTTGCCGGTCAGCATCATCATGGCGCCGATCATGGCGGGCACACCGGTGGTGTAGCTGATGGCCTGGCTGCCCACCTCACGGTAGCACTCCTGATGGTCGCACACGTTGTAGATGTAGGCCGTCTTTTCCTTGCCGTCCTTCACGCCGGTGAAGATACAGCCGATGTTGGTCTTGCCCACGGTGCGGGGGCCCAGGGTGGCAGGATCCGGCAGAAGGGCCTTCAGGAACTGGATGGGCACAATCTGGTGGCCCTCAAACTCCACCGGCTCGGTGGAGAGCATACCCACGTTTTCCAGGCACTTCATGTGGGTCAGGTAGCTCTGGCCGAAGGTCATGAAGAAGCGGATGCGCTGCACGCCGGGAATGTTCTTGGCCAGCGACTCGATCTCCTCATGGTGGAGCAGGTACATATCCTTCTCGCCTACCTGGTCGAAATTGTACTCCCGCTTGATGCTCATGGCGGGAATCTCCACCCAGCGGCCGTTCTCCCAGTAGCTGCCGGGGGCCGAAACCTCGCGCAGGTTGATCTCCGGGTTGAAGTTGGTGGCGAAGGGGTAGCCATGGTCGCCGCCGTTGCAGTCCAGAATGTCGATGGTGCGGATCTCGTCGAACAGGTGCTTCTGGGCCCAGGCGCAGTAGGCCTGGGTCACGCCCGGGTCAAAGCCGGTGCCCAGCAGGGCGGTCAGGCCGGCCTCCTCAAATTTTTTCTTGTAAGCCCACTGCCAGCTGTAATCGAAGTAGGCGGAGAAGCCCTCCTCCTTGCAGCGGCGGTCGTACACCTCCCGCCAGGCGGGGTCGGTGATGTCCTCCGGCTCGTAGTTGGCGGTGTCCAGATAATTCACACCGCACTCCAGGCAGGCGTCCATGATGGTCAGATCCTGATAAGGCAGGGCGATGTTCATCACCAGATCAGGCTGCACCTTCTTGATCAGGGCCACCAGCTGGTTCTTGTCGTCCGCGTCCACCTGCTCGGTGGTGATCTTTGTGGCGGTCTTGCCCTCCAGCTTAGCCTTCAGGGCGTCGCATTTGGATTTGGTGCGGCTGGCAATGCACAGCTCGCTGAACACATCGGGGTGCTGGCAGCACTTCTGAATGGCCACGCTGGCCACGCCGCCGCAGCCGATTACTAATACCTTGCTCATGGGGGTTCCTCCTTTATTTGGGCAGCCCGAAGGCCGCATTCTCATTCGCTTCACAGGCCGATGGTCATTTGCCCAGCAGGGCCAGCAGCATTTCCCGCACCACCTTGCAGGCCGCTGCCGTGGAAACACCGCTCTGATCGTAATGGGGGCTGAGCTCGTTGGCGTCGCACCCCACCACGTTGGCCTTGCTGCACACCAGCGTAACGGCTCGGCGCAGGGCGTCGAAGCTCACGCCGCCCGGCTCGGGGGTGCCGGTGCCGGGGAACACGCTGGGGTCCATCACATCCAGATCCACCGTGAAGTACACGGGCGTATCGCCCAGCGTTTCCAGCAGTGCTTCCAGGCCCTCAAAGTCAAACTTGTGGGTGTCCACATGCCGGCTGCCCCAGGCGAATTCCTCCCGGTCGCCCGAGCGGATGCCGAACTGGTGAATGCGGCCATCTCCGGCCAGCTCCCAGCAGCGGCGCAGCACGCAGGCGTGGGAGAGCTGCACGCCCAGATAATCCTGCCGCAGGTCGGCGTGGGCGTCAAAGTGGATGATGTGTACCTGGGGATACTGTTTGTGCACGGCGCGGAAGGCCCCCAGCGTGACCAGATGCTCGCCGCCCAGCAGGAAGGGCAGCTTGCCCGCCTCCAGAATGGTCTCGGCCCGCCGGGTGATGGCATCCAGCGCGGCGGCGCTGTCGCCCATGGGCAGCTCAATGTCGCCGCTGTCCATCACCGCATAGTCGGTCAGGTCCTTATCCTGATACGGGCTGTAGCTCTCCAGTCCGTAGGATTCGTGCCGGATGGCTCCGCTGCCGAAGCGGGAGCCGGGCCGAAAGGAGGTGGTGGAGTCAAAGGGTGCGCCGTACAGCACCACCTGAGCCTCGTCAAATTCCGCCTCACAGGCCAGAAAAGTCTCGTTATTCATGTTCAACATGCTTCAGCAGTTCCTCCACATAGGCCGGGATGTAAAACGCCCCCTTGTGCAGGGTGGTGGTGTAATACCGGCAGGGAATGCCCCGCAGATTCCAGCGGGTTTCGTTCAGATCCCTCAGGGGGTGGTACTTCTTCGAGGCAAAGCCGAAGAGCCAATGCCCGGAAGGATAGGTGGGAATGTGGGCCTGATACACCTTCGCAATGGGGAAGGATTCCACCAGGTTCTTGTGGGCCCGCTGGCAGGCGGCTGCATCCTCTGGGTAGAAGGGGCTTTCGTGCTGGTTGATGAGAATGCCGTCCTCCCGCAGGGCCTTGTAGCAGTTGCCGTAAAACTCCCGGGTAAACAGCCCCTCGCCGGGGCCGAAGGGGTCGGTGGAGTCCACAATGATCAGGTCGTAGGCGTTCTCCTTACTCCGCACGAACTTCAGGCCGTCCTCATAATGGATGGTCAGGCGGGGGTCGTCCAGCCGGCAGGCAGTTTGGGGCAGGTACTTTTTGCACACCTCCACCACCAGTTCGTCGATCTCCACCATGTCGATGTGTTCCAGATCCTGATACTGGGTCAGCTCGCGGATCACCCCGCCGTCGCCCGCACCGATGACCAGCACATCCCGCACGTTGGGGTGCACCGCCATGGGCACATGGGTGATCATCTCATGGTAGATGAACTCATCCTTTTCGGTGAGCATCATGTAGCCGTCCAGCGTCAGAAAACGGCCGAACTCCGGCGAGTCGAACACATCGATGCGCTGAAACTCGCTTTTGCCGCTGTACAGCTGCCGGTCCACCCGGATGGACAGCTTTACGTTTGGGGTATGCGGTTCCGAAAACCAGAATTCCACGGTCACACTCTCCCTTCTTCATCGGGGCCTGCTTGCCCCGCCCTCGCTGTTTGTTCAATACAGGCCGCTGAGCACATTCAGCCGCTCAATGTCCGGATCTTCCGGGCCGGTCATGCTGCAGCCCTTGGCCTTGGCGTACTTGATGTAATCCACAATGCGGCGGGTAATGCGCTCGCCGGGGGCCAGAATGGGAATTCCGGGGGGATAGCACATGACGAATTCGCTGCAGATGTGGCCGGGGGTCTTGTCCAGCGGCAGCGACTCCTTCGGCGCATAAAAGGCCTCCTGCGGGCTGGCGTCCACCTGCGGCTCAATGTATTCCTGCCGCATCAGGCCAGCCGCGTCCGGCTCTTTGCCGAAGCGGCGGCGCACCTCCGCCAGCGCACCCACCAGCCGCTCAATCTCCCGCGGCCGGTCGCCGATGGACAGATAGGCCAGAATGTTGCCCAGGTCGCCAAACTCGATCTGAATGTCGTACTCATCCCGCAGCAGGTCGTACACCTCAATGCCCGCCAGGCCGATGTCCAGCGTGTTCACCGAGAGCTTGGTCTTGTCAAAGGCAAACACGCTGTCGCCGTTCACCAGCTCTTCCGAGAAGGCGTAGTAGCCGCCGATCTGGTTGATCTCGCTGCGGGCATAGTCGGCCATCTCCACCACTTTGGCGAAGGATTCCCGCCCCCGCAGCGCCAGATTCCGGCGGGAAATGTCCAGGCTGGACAGCAAAAGGTAGCTGCCGCTGGTGGTCTGGGTCAGGTTGATGATCTGCCGCACATGGCCCTCGCTCATGGCCGGGCCGGCCAGCAGCAGCGAGCTTTGGGTCAGGCTACCGCCGGATTTGTGCATGGATACGGCGGCCATATCCGCCCCCGCCGCCATGGCCGACACGGGCATATCCGCGCCGAAATAGAAGTGGGTGCCGTGGGCCTCGTCCGCCAGGCACAGCATTCCGTTCTCGTGGGCCATCTTCACGATGGCTCGCAGGTCGGAGCAGATGCCGTAGTAGGTGGGGTTGTTCACCAGCACGGCCTTGGCGTCCGGGTTTTCCCGGATGGCCCGGGCCACATCCTCCCGGCGCATTCCCAGCGGAATGCCCAGCCGGTCGTCGCAGGCCGGGTCCACATACACGGGCACGGCCCCGCACAGCACCATGGCCCCCATCACGCTGCGGTGCACGTTGCGGGGCAGAATGATCTTCTCGCCCCGGCTGGCCGAGGACAGGATCATGGCCTGCACGGCGCTGGTAGTGCCGCCCACCATCAAAAAGGCGTGGGCCGCGCCGAAGGCCTCAGCGGCCAGCTGCTCGGCATCCCGGATCACCGACACGGGGTGGCACAGGTTGTCCAGCGGCTTCATGGAGTTCACGTCCATGCGCACGCACTGTTCCCCCAGCAGGGCGGCCAGCTCCGGGTTGCCCCGGCCCCGCTTGTGGCCGGGCACATCAAAGGGCACCACCCGCTTTTTTTCAAATTCCTGAAGCGCCTCATAGATGGGCGCGCGTTCCTGCGAAAGCATCTGTTTTTCCTTCTCCCCTTCCGCCGTGCGGCCGTCTCAGTAGATGTTCCGGCCGCTGTAAATCTCAATCATTTCCCGCCGCAGGTTCTCCATAATTTCCAGGCGTACCTGCGGGGGCAGCTCATACACATCGGTTTTGAACAGATAGTTCTGCAGGTCGATTTCCTTGAGCATCATGCGGGTGTGGAACAGATTTGCCGCATACAGGTTCATGTCCACCGCATCGTACCGCAGCAGGGTTTTGGGGTCGATGTAGTTCTGAATGGAGGCCACCTCGTGGTCCAGAAACAGCTTTTTGCCGTTCATGTCCCGGGTGAAGCCCCGCACCCGGTAATCCATGGTGATGATGTCGGAATCGAAGGACCCGATCAGGTAATCCAGCGTGGAAAGCGGGGTGATCTCCCCGCAGGTGGCCACGTCGATGTCCACCCGGAAGGTGGCCAGGCAGGTCTCGGGGTGATACTCCGGGTAGGTGTGAACCGTGACATGGCTCTTGTCCAGATGAGCCAGCTGTGTTTCTCCCATCGGAATCATGGAGCCCTCGGCGATGAGAATGGTTACCGAGGCACCCTGGGGGTCGTAGTCCTGCCGGGCAATGTTCAGCACCTTGGCGCCGATCATGTCCGTCAGGGTGGTCAGAATGTTGGTGAGGCGCTCGGAGTTGTACTGTTCGTCAATGTAGGCGATGTAGTCCCGCTGTTCCCGGGCGGTTTTGGCGTAGCATACGTCGTAAATATTGAAGCTGAGAGCCTTGGTCAGGTTGTTGAAGCCGTAGAGCTTGAGCTTTTCTCCCATGGCGGTGTTTCCCCTTTGTTCTTGTGATCGGCCAAAAACGGCGCTGCCGGCAAACAAAAAAGCGATGCGCCAAAAAGGCGCATCGCTGCAAAACGTTCCTTCATCCTGGCGGGCGGTAAGCCCCGGCGCACTGCGCGCTTCGGGCTGCGGCCCCCTGTGGGCTGCGATGAGGATTCTTTCAGAGTCTATATAGCAAATATTACTTTTACTACTCTTATTGACCGTTTTACAAGTTGATACGCACCGTTTGTGCGCTGGTTATAAAGTAACCAACTCATAAAATTGAGCTTTTAACTCAATCAATAATGGCGGTGGTTGGCCGCCCATCGGCAGTTGACCCGGCTGTCCGTATGGCCTTGACCCGATCCTTCTCGGGTGGTCAGTAAAGATATTTGCATGGATACTCTGTTTCCTCATATCACATACAGATAAAGTATAGCGAGATTTGAGGGGGGTTGTCAACATTTTTCTTTGGAGATTTTTGTAAAATTCGTGCGAAGGCCTCCGCCTGGGGCTTCTCAGTACTCCAGTTCTTCCAGCTTCAGCAGCGCCAGAATGTAGATTTTCAGCGCGGCCAGCAGGTGCTCGAACTTCGCGCCCTCGTTCGCACCGTGCATGGGGCCTGCAAAGTCCGGCAGCACTGCGTTGGAGTTCTCGGGGCCAAAGCTCACCGCCAGCGGGAAGTGCCGGGCGTAGGTGCCGCCGCCCATGGTAAAGGGCTTGGCCTTCTCGCCGGTCACCTGGCAGTAGGCCTCCATCAGGGCCTGAATGGGGGCCGCGTCCACCCCGATGTAGAAGGGCTCGTTCACATGGTCCATGCACACAACGCCCGCGTCGCCGGCCGCTTTGCGCAGCGCAGCCTCCAGCACGCTGCCGTTGGTGCTGGTGGGGAAGCGGCAGTCCACCGTCTGGCGCAGAGCGCCGTTCTCCATGCGGATCACGCCGCCCACCACCGTCAGCGGGTCAAACAGGCCGTCGTCCGCCTGAATGCCCAGACCGGTACCGTCCCAGGCGCTGTGCAGCTTGTGCAGCAGTTGCAGAAAGGCCCGCTCGGCCTCGCTGCCGATGCCGTTTGCCAGCAGGTAATCCACCACCAGGCCGATGGCGTTCACCGTGCCCTGGGGCATGGCCGCATGGCCGCTCTTGCCCCAGCCGCGCACCCGAACACCGCCGGCTTCCTGCTCCAGCGTAATGCCCTCGGCCGCAGGCAGGGCCGCCAGCTCGGCCCGGATGAGGGCGCTGGCCCGGTCCGGCACAGCGTTGCGGGCCACCCCGCCCTCAAAGTCCAGAATGTCGCCGTTCAGCACCGGGCTGATCAGGTCCGCCTCAAACTGGCCCTTCTCGCCGTTGCACAGCGGGAACTCCGCATCCGGCGTAAAGCAGAACACCGGGGGCTTTTCGTGGGCGTTGTACCACGCCACGTCCTTCATGTTCGTCTCTTCGTTGCAGCCCAGCAGTGCCCGCACCGGGTAGCGCAGCGGGCCCGCCTCGTCCTTCAAGAACTTCAGCGCGTACAGGCACAGCACCGAGGGGCCCTTGTCGTCCGCCACGCCCCGACCCAACAGCCAGCCGTCCCGCACCCGCAGGGTGAAGGGGTCGGCATCCCAGCCGTTGCCCTCGGGCACCACGTCCAGATGGGTGATGGTGGCCAGATACTTCTCCTTCTCCGCGCCGGGCACATCCGCCCAGCCGATGTGGCCTTCCCCTTCGCCGGGGGCCAGGCCCAACTCGGCCGCGATGGCCAGCGCCTCATCCAGCGCCGCCCGCGGCCCGGGGCCGAAGGGCGCCCCCGGGGCAGCAGGGCCTTCCACGCTGGGCACTGCCACCAGCCGCCCGATGTCCCGCAGGATGTTCTCCCGCTGAGCCTGTATGAATTGGTCGATTCGCTCGTTCCACTTGTTTTCCATCTGTCGCTGCCTCCTGCCGCCGGGCGGTGGAAAAATCCCCGCCGGGCTGATATACTAATAGAGATTGTTGAGTTTATTTTGTGCGGCGCGCCCTGAAAAAAGGCCGCCGGAATGACGCGAGGAATTTCATGCAGCAAAAAAATCGGCGCGGTCTGCGCCAGAATCTCATCTTTGCCGCCCTGGTGCTGGCCCTGGCCGCCGGGCTGGCCCTGTGGCGGCAGGCCACCGCCGCCCCGGCCCCGGTGGCCCAGCTGGACTATACCGGCGGCCAGATGACCATTGCCCTGGACCGGGATGCCACCTACGACATCGTTAGTGGGGACTACACCATTCACCTGCAGGTGCAGAACGGGGCCATCCGGTTTGTGGATTCCCCCTGCCCGGACCATTTGTGTGAGAATTTCGGCTGGCTGAGCCGCGCCGGCGACTGGGCCGCCTGCCTGCCCGCCAAGGCCTCCCTCACGCTGCTGGAGCCCGGCCGCTGAACCGCGTGTTCACATCCCCGTTTTTCAGTTCGATTATACCCCCGCCCCCGCCGCTTTTGCAAGGGCGGGGGCTTTGTGTCTGCGGCCCACTTTGACACAAGCCGACGGATGAGGCGGTATCTTGCCGCTGCCGTCCGGTTACGGCAGCGCCGGGCGCGGTGGTTTGCCGCGTCAGGGGCCATGGCATGCCGCAGCCCCTATCCTATTCTTTGTACTTTTTAGCACATTAAAGCGCTCATGCATTGTCTGTTTTCACAATATATTCTGGTCAATTTTGCAAACACACGCTTTAAGGCACAGCACAATCCGTCTGACTGTTTGTACATGGAGGACAGTTCTATTCTTCTCATTCCTTCCGATTTTGCCCGACCCGCCCCCTCTTTGCATTGCCGGAACAAGCGATTTGTTGTATACTCATTTAAAAGCAACAATCTTTTCTCTGGAGGCCGAATTTTCATGAACCTGACCAACCTCACCTACTTTATCGCAGCGGCCGAAGAGCTGAATTTCACCCGGGCCGCGCGGCGGCTTTATATTTCGCAGCAGGCCCTCAGCAGCCACATTGCCAAACTGGAGGAATACTATCAGGTTCCCCTGTTTGACCGGGGCAACCCCATGACTCTGACGGACGCCGGCCGGGTGTTGTATCAATCTGCGGTGCAGGTAACCGAAACGCTGGAGCTGTGCGACCGCCGCCTGCAGGACATCAAGGATTTCACCCGCGGCAGCCTCTCGGTGGGCATTCCCGTCACCCGCGGCACCATGATGCTGCCGCAGCTCTGCTCGGCTTTTCATCAGCTGTACCCCAAAGTTCATCTGGAAATTTTTGAAGGGCAAACCACGCCGGAGGTGGAGCAGGCTCTGGCCGCCGGCAAGATCGATCTGGCGGTGGGCTACGTTCCGCAGGATGCCACCAACATTGTCAGTGTGCCGCTGTACCGGGAGACCTACGTTCTGGCCGCGCCCAACCAGCTTCTGGCCGAGATGTTCCCCCCGCACACGCTGGAGGCCATGAAGCACAAACCCCAGTCCATCGCCGCGTTCGCCGGGCTGCCCTTTGTGGGGCAGATCGAAACCACCATGGGCGGCAAGGTGTTCCTCCAGCTGTGCAGGGAGGCTGACGTTACTCCCCATGTGGTGCTGACCACCGCCAACATTCTTACGCTGCTGAACCTGTGCGTGGCCGGGCTGGGCGTATGCACGCTGCCCTCCACCTTCGTTCGGCAGAGCGATGCGCTGCCCGGCCTGCGCGGGGCGGGCATTGTCGGGCCGGAAACGCTGCGTCGGGTCACGGTGTTTGAGCTGAACAGCGCCACCGGCTCCGCACAGCTGGCCGTCAACCGGCTGCGCAGCAAAATGCTCACCCAGGCCGGGCGGGAGTTTATCCATCTGGCCCAGGAACTGTTCCACGACTGAAGCGTTTTTTCTTCGCTTCCATCGAAAATTCTTCCTGAATCAAAAAAGAGCCGAGGGCCGCTGTGCAGCACAGCGGCTCTCGGCCTTTTGCGTTGATCCGGGTTTGACGGTTACAGACCCATGTCCTGCTCCACCGATTCCTTGGTTTTTTTCACATAGGAGAGCATTTCTTCGTTCAGGGGGTAGCGAATGACGCAGCCCGGGGTCAGAATCAGTCGGCGGCCGCCGCTCATGCGGCAGCACTCGTAGATCTGATGGCGGATGGCGTTGTGGTTGCACTCGGTGATGTCGAAGCGCTTCAGGCCGCCCATGATGCACTTATCGGTGGTGGCCAGCACCTCGTCCACGGTGGGCAGGGTCTCCCAGGCGTGCCAGTTGAACACCTGCACCGGGTAGTCCTTCAGAATGTCGAACATAATGTTGTCGCCGTGGCAGTGGATGGTGTTCATCCAGCCGCCCGCGTTGTTGGCGGCGTTCAGTACGCGCACATCGTAGGGTTTGCCGTACTCCAGGTACTCGGCAGCGGTCAGGGGTTCCACCGCCATGCTGGTGGCGTAGTTGCTCATCTGGCTGGCCATGAACACACCGTCCGCGCCCATTTCAATGGCTTTGGCGGCCAGGGCCTCGGTGGTCTGGCAGATGACCTCCAGCGCAGCCTTCACTTCCTCACCGTGGCCCTGATGGATGTACTGGCCGATCTTGCCGCCGCACAGCTTGTTGGCGGTGGTGATGGGGGTGAACACGGTGAAAATCACGGGCACGTCGTCCGCCTTCACCTTCTCCAGGATCATCTCCAGATAATGCAGCTCGCGGGCAATGGCCCCCTCGGTCAGAGGCTTCACGGTGAGCTTGGTCCAGTCCTCGGCGGTCTCGATGGGGGTGCTGACCAGCTTGGCCATGCCGCCCTTGGCCACCTCGGAATAGTCAATGACCGCGCCGAAGTCCTCGATGGAGTACATCCCGTTGTTCATGGTCTTGATAAAGTCTACGTCGTAGGTCTTGTAAAACTCGTAGGTCTTTTCCGTGATGGCATCGGCGTCGTGGTCAAACTGGGGCATGTGGCTCCACAGAGAATAGGGAATCTTATCGGGCTTCTCGCCCTTCACCGCCGCCATGCAGCGCTCGCGCTTGGTCATGCTCATTGTAACTTCCTCGCTTTCTGTGCTTGTACGCGCCCGGAACCGCCCGGGCCTTTTCTCGTATCCCAACGCCCTGCTCACCCTCGCCTCCGGGCGGGCGCAGAATCGGCCCGGCCGGAAGCTGTGCGGATGTGCGAGAGCAACGGAAAAGCGCGCGGTCCCTCTGCAGGGCGCAGGGTGCCCTGCCGGGGCCGCGCGCTCGGGTTGGTTTGCCAGTGGCTGAACCGGTCAGCCCTTGATGATGATCTCATCCCGCTTGGAATGGGTGAGGAACTCGAAGCCGTCCTCGGTGATCAGCACGGTGTCGCTGTTACGCACCGCGCCTAGCTCGGCGCTCATCAGGCCGGGCTCCACCGTCAGCACCATGCCGGGGGCCAGCGGAGCCTTGTTGCCCTTGGTCACCGAGGGGAACTCGTGGGTGGACAGGCCCATGCCGTGGCCGCAGCGGCCGGGCAGAATGCTGCCGAAGCCTGCGTCCTCAAACTCCTTCATTGCAGCGAAGTACAGGTCCTCAAAGATGGCGCCAGGGCGCAGGCGGTCAAACACCTGCTGGCGGGCGCGAAGCATGGCGTCGTAGGCGCGGCGGCGGGTCTCGTTCACCTGGCCCACCATCACGCTGCGCTCGTTCTCCACGTTGTAGCCGGCCACCCGGGCCCAGCTCATGGGCATGGTCAGGTCACCGGGCTGGGGCACGTAGCCGGTGGCGCAGTCGCAGCCGTAGTTCAGCCGCTCGTTGGACATGCACCACACACACAGGGTGTCGATCTGGGCGGTCTCGCTGTTGGAGAAGCCAGACACCTCATACTGCTGGTACTCCTTGTGCCACAGCTGGCGCATGGCGTACTGGCCCTCGGTGCAGGCTGCGGCCTCGCTGTAACCGCCCTCCAGGGCTTCGATGGCCCGGCTCACGCCGGTGTCCACCAAACGGCCGGAAATGCGGCACATCTCAATTTCGTGGGGGTCCTTGATCAGGCGCTGATCCACCGCATCCTGAGCGATGTCCACAAAGCCCTTCACGTTCAGCTTTTCCTTCAGCTTGTTCATTACGCTCAAGCTGGCATAGTCGCCCTCAATGCCCACGGTCATGGGCTTGTCGCCCAGAATCTCCCGCATGGCATCGTAGGCATCCATGGCGATGGCCTGGGTGGCGCCCCACTTGCCATAGCACAGCACCTCATCCACGGCGCCCTCGTTCACGGCATGGTCGTGGCGGATGCAGTGCACCAACAGGAAGCCCTTCTCGGGGGTGACGATGAAGTAGGGCACATGGCTGATGATAATGGGGTTGAAGTTGCTGAAGTAGAACACGTTTTCGGGGCGGGTCATGATGACCACATCCACGCCTTTGCGGGCCATGGTGGCCTGCATTTTTTCAATGCGCTTCTTCACATAACCCCGCAGCTCGGGGGAAGAGCGCTTGGAATCCAGAATTTCCTGACCGTTCATAAGAAAACCTCCTTGTACAAAGTCCAGTTAAGCCGGCATCGGGCCGATCAGCCGTTCAGCAGCACGGGGCCGCCGGGGCCGAAGGGAATCTTCAGGAAGAACCAGAAGAGCAGCTCGATCACCATAAAGACGAAGTAGCAGATCACGTAGGGCAGCATGTTGGACATCAGGGTGCCGAAGCCGGATTTCTTGTCGTACTTCTGGGCCAGAGCCAGCAGCATACCAAAGTAAGCAAAGGTGGGGCAGATGGGGTTGGTGATGGCATCGCCGATGCGGTAGGCCATCTGAACCAGAGCGGGATGGTAGCCCAGCAGCATAAACATGGGCACGAACACGCTGGACAGCAGCGACCACTTGGTGGAAGCAGAACCGATGAGCAGGTTCAGGAAGCCGCACATGATGACGAACAGCACCAGCACGACCCAGATGGGCAGGCCGGAGGCCTCCAGCGCATTGGCACCAAAGATAGCCAGAATCAGGCCCAGGTTCGACCAACTGAAGTAGCTCAGGAACTGAGCGATGAAGAAGAACAGGGCGATGTAGTTGCCCATGCCGGCCATGGAATCGCTCAGGGATTTGGCGATGTCCTTAAAGTTGGTAAAGCGGCCGGAGGCATAGCCGAAGGTGATGCCGGGAACGGCAAACATCAGGGCGATCAGGACGGTCAGGCCCTTCATCAGGGGTGCCGCAGAGGCAATGGCAGAGCCGGTCTCGGGGTCGCACAGAACGCCGGTGAGCACGCCCACCACAATCAGAGCGATGTACACCAGGAAGGAAACCAGCGCGGCCTTCAGGGCCTTGCCGTCGCGGGGGTTGGGCTCTTCCTTTTCGGCCTCATAGCCGCCGGCGTACTTGCCCATACGGGGCTCCACCACACGCACGGTGATGATCACAGAGAAGATGGTCAGGAACACCACGGACACCGCAGAGAAGATCCAGTTCATGGCGGGGGTCAGCACAATGTTGGGGTCAACCAGCTGGGCGGCGGCCTCGGTGTAGCTCATGTTCACCACGTCCATGGAGGTGACCAGCAGGTTGGAAGCAAACGCGCCGGAAACCGAGGCGTAGGCGGCCAGCATACCGGCCATGGGGTTGCGGCCCATGGCGGCCCACAGCAGCGCACCCACAGGAGGCATCACGACGAAGCCCGCACCGCCGGTGCAGTCAGCCATCACGCAGACGAACACGAACACGGCGATCACCTTCAGGTCCGAGCCCTTGGAGTTGGTGGCCAGGCCCTTCAGGGCCACATTGAACAGGCCGGAGCTTTCGCACAGGCCCACGCCCAGCATGCAGGTCAGGGTCAGGCCCAGAGCGCTCATGCCGGTGAAGTTGGTGACCGCCTTGGTCAGCATCTTCAGCATGCCGTCAATGCTGCACAGGTTGACCACTTCCACCACCTCGCCGGTGGCGGGGTTGACGGCACTTACGCCCAGCGCAGAGCAGATGCCGGAAATCACAACAACGGCCAGCGCCAGCACGATGAACATCAGCATGGGGTCGGGGATCTTGTTGCCCAGGATCTCCACCTTGCGAAGGAAGCGTTCAAACCCCTTCGGCTTCTTGTTTGTTTCTTCCATGATTCTTCTCTCCTTTTTTGTTTGTTTGGGCGCATTGTTATCTGCCGCAAAGATTCAGGCCCGTTTTTCGTTCTTACAGCAGTATAACATACTAAACCGGTGTGTAAAGTGATTTTTGTCTTTTCATCCGGTTTTCTGCACCCTTTCCGCTTTTTCTGGCTTTATCATACCCGCTCGCTACAATTATTTCAAACAAATTATCCGTTTTTCAAACAACCATTTAATTGTTATATGATCCATTCCTCCGGCATTTCATTTTGTATTTCTCATTTTTACCCCATTCTCTGCCAAACATCCCCGTTCAAATTTGTAGCTTTCGCTCAGTTCCGGCTCTTCGGGCGGCCCCGCCTGCCCTCAGGCAGCCCGTACTTTGCTTCTTTACAGCACGCTTCTTTGTGGAATTTCCTCTGTCTCAGCGTCTTTTGGCCGCACTTCTTCCCCGTTTGCATCCCCGCTTCATTTGCCAAACGCCGCCGTATGTGCTCTAATAGGTACAAACACATCCCACAGCACAAAGGAGTGGTTCTAATGAAATACGGCATCATCGGTGCGGGCAGCACCGGCAAAGCGGCGGCAGCCTGGCTGCATCAGGCGGGCTGCCCCGCCCTTGTGTGGGACCGCAGCCCCCGCAAACGGGCCGACCTGGCTCAAAGCGGCCTTCTGGCCACCGGCAAAGTGGAGGGGCAGCTTCCGGTGGAGACCGCCGACACGCTGGAAGAGCTGGCCGCCCGCTGTGACATTCTGCTGATCCAGACCCTGGCCGAGGGGCACCGCCCCGTGGCCGAAGGGCTGGCCGGGCACCTTCGCCCCGGGCAGATTCTGCTGGTGACCAACTGCTGCTGGGGCGCAGCGGAGCTGGCGCAGGTGCTTGGCCGAGAGGCGGCCGAAAAGGGCTGCCGCATCGCCGAGACCAGCGGCCAGCTGATTCTGGCAAATTCCCCCGGGCCTGGTCAGGTCTACCTGAAAACCGTGAAAAAGCAGCTGCTTCTGGCCTGCACCGACCCCGCCGCCACCGGCGCGGTGCTGGAAGCGCTTTGCCCGGAATGGCCCCAGTATACCGCCGCCTCCAGCATTCTCGAAACCTCCCTTTCCGGCACCAACCCCGTCACCCACGGGCCCATCGCGCTGTTCAACCTGGCCCGCATGGACAATGGCGAGGACTACCGCCTGTTCGCCGACGGGCTAAGCCCCCTCACCGCCCGCTTTGTGGAACAGCTGGACACCGAGCGTGTGACCGTGGCCCGCGCCTGCGGCGTGCCCGTGCGCACCGCGCTGGAGCTTTTGAACGATGCCTGGCCCACCCCGCAGCCCACCTTGTACGACGCCTTCCACTCCAACCCCTCCTATATGGTCACCAAGGGGCCTGCAACCACCCACCACCGCTTCATCACGGAGGACCTGCCCTACGGGCTGGCGCCACTGGTGCTGCTGGGGCAGCTGCACGGCGTACCTACCCCGGCCTTGGATGTCCTTCTGGAGATGTTCCGGCTGGCCATGGGCACCGACTACCTTGCCCTGGCCCCGGCGCTGGACTGGAATGGCCTGCGCGCCTTTCTGCCTGCCGTCGGCGGCCAGTAAGCCGCCCGGCTTCCCCTGTCCCCCCGCTCGCTTTCTGTCGGATGCAAAAAAGCACACCCCGCCTCAAACCCGAGGCGGGGTGTGCTTTTATACAGCGGTCAGGCAAACGCCCGAAGTTCGCTTAGTTCTTGGCAGTCTCCTTGCCGAACAGGGCCTTGCAACCCTCCCACAGCAGGGCAATGGCCAGCACGAACACCGGCACAATGATGATGCACTGCATGATGGGGGCAGCCAGGCTGGCACCGCCGGCCATGATGGTGGCCACGTTGTTGCGGAAGCTCAGCACCAGCTGGAACAGAGAAGCAGCGGCCATGAAGAACATGGGCACGATGAACATCTTGTGGTTGCGGCTCATGCGCTTCATGAACACGGCGGCAGCCATCAGGGCAGGCACGCTGACCAGCTGGTTGCAGGCGCCGAACAGGGGCCAGATCTTGGCATAGCCCGCGCCACACAGCAGGGCAGCCATACCCAGGTTGATGACGGTAGCCACATACTTGTTGGTCAGGGTCTTCTGCATGGAGGTCTTTTCGCCCTCCTCAGGGGTGAAGAACTCCTGGAAGGTGAAGCGGCCCAGACGGCAGCAGGTATCCAGACTGGTCAGGCAGAAGGCAGACACAGCCAGGCTGATGACGGTAAAGGCGATGCTGGCAGCCTTTTCGCCCAGGCCCATCTTGGTGAAGAAGCCAGCGATGGCGGTGGCGAACACGGTGGCAGGCGCAGCGGCCACTTCGGTGTAGTTGCCGTCGGTGGTCAGGCTGCCCACGCACAGCAGGGCGATGACGGCCAGCACACACTCGATCAGCATGCCGCCGTAACCGATCATCTTGGCGTCACCCTCGTTGCTCAGCTGCTTGGAGGTGGTGCCGGAAGCGATCAGGCTGTGGAAGCCGGAAACGGCGCCGCAGGCCACGGTGATGAACAGGGTGGGGAACAGCATGCTGTTGCCCACGGTGAAGCCGCTGAAGGGGGTCAGGATCACGGTGGGGTTGGAGCCCAGGATGCCGATGACGGCGGCCGCGATCATGAAGTACAGCAGGAAGCTGTTCAGGTAGTCACGAGGCTGCAGCAGAATCCACACGGGGGTGACGGAAGCGATGCCGCAGTACACGAACACGACCACGCGCCAGAAGTTGACGCTGCCGTAGTTCAGGGGGAAGGCCAGGCCGGCGGCCACACAGCCGCACAGCAGGACAACGCCCACCACGGTGGAGATGCCCAGAGGCACACCGCGGCGGTAGACCAGGAAGCCGAAGGCAATGGCCAGGGGGATGAACAGCAGGCTGGCAGTGGCGACAGAACCGTTGTTGGTGCTGCCCTCCACATAGTAGAAGGTCTTGGCAACGATGTCCGCGAAGGCGGCATCCACCAGCAGCATAACCAGCCAGGTGAACACGCTGAACATGACCTTGCTCTTATGGTTCAGATGAACCTCCATTACTTCGCCGATGGACATGCCCTTGTTGCGCACAGACACGAACAGGGCGCTGAAATCCTGCACGGCACCGATGAAGATACCGCCGATCAGAATCCACAGCAGCACAGGCACCCAGCCGAACAGGGCCGCCTGAATGGGGCCGTTGATGGGGCCGGCGCCCGCGATGGACGCGAAGTGGTGACCCAGCAGAACGGGGGCTTTGGCGGGCACGTAGTCCACGCCGTCCTCCATTTCATAAGCCGGGGTCTTACGGGACGGGTCAACGCCCCACTGTTTTGCCAGCCAGCCGCCGTAAAAGACGTAACCTAAGGCCAGCACAACAATGGACACGACCAGAATTGCAATTCCGCTCATTGTTATGTTCCTCCTCGAGAATTGTTTCTCGCCCCGCGCCTTACCAACACGGCGTGGGGTGTTCGTACCGGCGGCCCGCCGGTTTTCTTGCGAAAACTTCCGGGCCGTTCTTATCAAAAAATGATTTGCCGCAAACAACCGGAGCCGCCAACAACTCGGCCCCCGGCCCATCATTTTCTGCCATGTTTGTGGGGGCAGGTGCTTACGCCTTGCCCGCTTTCACGTCCGCCAGCACCCGCTGGTACAGCTCGGCAGCCTTTTTGCCCGCCTTGTTGGTGTAAACCTTCTCATTGGCCAGGTCCACCAGCACCATGCGGGCCTCGCTGTACCCGCGCAGGTAGAAGCTGTAATACTTGACGAACTTGAACTTCTGCACCGCCTTCACCAGCTCTTCGCTCACTGGCTGTTCGCTGAGCAGGGCCAGGGTCAGGTAGGTGTACATATGGTCTTCCGGCATGTTGGCCTCGCCGCGGCGGGCCACCTCCGGTTCCATGTGGCTGGTCAGGATCTCCCCCAGCCGGGCCACTTCCTCCGGCCCCGGGGCGGTGCGGTACTGCTGCATCAGCACGTGTTCATGGCTGTCCACCCCCCAAAGGGTGGCCTTTTTTACCAGAACATATTTCTCCTGCCGGATGTGGAACGAAGCCAGGGCCGAAAACTCGCTGCCGCCCAGAAGCGCCGGGCGGGCAATGTCGAAGCTTCCCTCGTAGTAGCGCAGCAGGCGCTCAAAATATGCGCTGGAATCCATGCCGACGGTCCCTCCTGTGTGATGTGTAAGAATCGTTTGCTTTTTGGTGCGAAGCGGCGGCCCGCCGATGGGGTGCAAAAAGCGCTTCGTCTCGTAAAAGAGACGAAGCGCACTGACCTCGTGGTACCACTCTTTCTTCCGGTGTGCCGTTTTCAATTCAAACGGCGCACCGCTCTGCCCCGTCCCCGCCGGGTTCCGGCAGGAACAGCGCCCGGGTAACGGCGGGCGGCCGGCGGGGCTTACCGCCTGCCGGGCCAGAGGGCCGCGGCCGGGTTTCAGCCTGCTGCTCACAGGGGATCCGAAACCGGGCACCCGCCGCCTCGCAGCTTCCGACGGCTCTCTGAAAGGGTGTTTTTCCGGCTTCCTGTCCTGTTCAACGCATTTTAATATGCTAAAGCAAAAGATTCTTTTCCTAGTATAGTCATCCTACGTTTTCGCGTCAATCGTAGGGTTGCACAATCCTCATTCATAAATTGGTCACAATTTTATATTCTTTTGCAATGCACCGCCGGCCGTTTTTAATTTCTTACGTATAAACGTTTTTATATGATTTGACGTACTTTCAGTCCATCGCTTCGCCGGTTGAGGCGGCATCCTCCGTGCCGGAAAGATAGCTTCGGCTGCCCAGAAGCGCGCTCAACTCCTGCATGGTCATGCTGCCGGCCCAGTAGGCCCGGCCCGCCGCCAGATACAGGCCGCACCGCTGCTCGGCCCGCTCCAGCAGGGCCGGAATCCCGCCGGTAAATTCTTCGCCGGTAAACGGGTGGGCCCAGGTCTCGGGCAGGCCGGGCCGAAGCCGGGCGGGGGTCACATGGCCCATCACCGTGCCCGGCTTACCGAACAGCGGCTCCGCCAGCCGCAGCAGCCCCCGCTTCACCGGCCCGCGGCAGACGAACAGCGACCGAATAAACGTGGCCTGCGCAAAGGCGTCCCGCAGGGCCGGTTCGGGGTAACGCTCCCCATAGGCGGCCTCAATGGCGCCGGCCAGCAGCGGAATCACCTCATCCAGCGCCGCATCGTCCATCCGGGGGCAGCAGTGGGCCACCGGCACCGCAGCGTCGCCCGTGTCGCTCTCGTGCAGCCGGCTGTCCAGCGCGATCTCAAAATAGCCGTGGCCGCCGGGGCCTTCGTAAGCCTGCCCCGGTGAAGTGACCAGCACCACATAGGGATGCACCACCGTGTCGGCCGCGTAATGGCACAAAAAGCCCGCGGCATAGCTGCGCTGCACCGGCGTTTTTGCTCCGTCGAGCAGCGCCCGCAGAAAGGCCCCTGTGTTTTCGTTGTGCATCCGCTCGCCCAGGTCCGGCAGCGGATATGCCCGCTTTTTTGCAGGCTTCCACACCTGATAGCAGAACAGCATATCCGGCCCGTTGGCCCCGGCAAAAAACGCCTCCCGGTGCAGGTCGGCGGTCAGTTTCTGGGCGCGGGCCGCCCGCCAGGCACAGCGCAGATGGGTGTATCCTTCCGGCATGGTTTGGTTCCTTCTTTCCTCAATCGGGCGTTTTTCCGCCTCTGCGCGCCGATTTGCTTTGCGTTGGCGCATATCCTGATTCTAGCAGAATTTCCGTGTGGAAGCAATCTTTCGGAAATCGGCAGCCTGTAAAAAAAGCCGGGAAGGACCGGGGCACGCTCCATGCCCTCGGCCGTTCCCGGCTTTTCTGTGTTTTATCGTTTTTGCTTTACCGGCTCAAGCGCCGGTCGATCATTTGTTGATCTCAAACTGCACGTCATGCCCCGACCAGAAGGAAGGCGTGTAGGAGATCTCCATCTTCTGCCAATCCTGCGGGATTTCGTAAGCGATGACCCCATTGATTTTTTTGCCCGGCGCAACGGTGCCGTCCAGCGATTTCCAGGAATCCTCCAGCATCTCCCCGGTGATGGAAAGGCTGACGCTGTAATCGTCGCAGTAAGCATTGAAGCTCACCATGGAGCTGACGTTGATCTCCGCGGAAGAATCGTTTTCGATCTCAAACTGGCATACCAGAAAAACGTTTCCGTCCGTCGGCATCATGTATTGCTTTCCCGGGTATTCCTCCGCGCTCAGCAGCGTGGTTTTCACCCCGTTCAGCTCCACCGCATCGCCCACCGTGAACACCGTCTGTTCCGGCTGCGACTGTGCCTGGCTGGCCGCCTGCGAGGTGCCGGACGTACTCTCCACCTTTTGGGGCGTGCTGCTTTCTCCGCCGCCCGCAAACGCGGCGATCACCACCAGCACAACCACCACCAGCACCACAATCAGGCAGCCCGGCGCCCCCTGCTTTTTCCGGCAAACGGGGCATACTTTTGCATCGTAGGGAATTTCGCTCTTGCAATGCTTGCATTGCTTTACCGTAGGCTTTTCTTTGTTCATAAGGGATGCACTTCCTTTCTTGTCTCCCATTTTATGCAATTATTGCATAAAAGTCAATATGCAATAATCGTATATTTTAGAATATGCGATGGTGATTTTTATGTATCCGCGCATTCGTGCCCTGCGGGAGGACTGTGACCTCTCGCAAACCGAAATGGCCCGGCTTCTTCACGTAAGCCAGGCCACCTATTCCCGCTATGAAAGCGGGGCGTTGGATCTTCCAACCCAAATTTTAATTTCGCTGGCCGACCAGCACCACACCAGCATTGACTATCTGCTCGGCCGCACGGACGATCCTGCCCCGCCCGAACACGCATAACGCGCCGCTCTCCCCTTTGCGGGAAAGCGGCGCGTTCTTTTTCACTTACGCTATGCGTTTTTCAGTTGGCGCTCTCTTTGTTCAGGCAGCGGGGCAGCACCAGAAAATACAGGCCCCCGCCCACAAAGAAGATGAGCAGAATGGACAAAATGCCCCAAGGGGCCGCAGCGGCGTTCACCTGGGCAATCTGCTCGGCGGTGGCAGTGGCCTGGGTCAGGCCGCGGGCGGTCAGCTCCCGCTGGGCCATTACGCCGCTCACCACACCCACCAGAGACGGGCCCATGATGGCGCTGAACTTGCCGAAGATGTCGTAGAAGCCGAAGAACTCGCCCGAGCGCTTTTTGTCCGGGATCATCTTGCCGAACATACTGCGGCTGAGCGCCTGAATGCCGCCCTGGCTGGTGGCCACCAGGAAAGCCAGCACCCAGAACTGCCAGGCGCTGTGCATGAAGAAGCCGAACACGCAGGTGAACATATACACGCAGATGCCGAAGCCCACCATGGCCCGGGCGCCGAACCGGCTGCTGAGCCGGATGTACAGCAGGCAGAAGGGCAGACCCAGCATCTGCACCATCAGCAGGGCCAGCATCATGGCGGTGGAGTCCAGCCCCAGCATATCGCCGTAGGTTGTGGACATGTGAATGATGGTGTTCACGCCGTCAATGTAGAAGAAATAGGACAGAAGGTACACCAGCATGTCCTTGTGGGCGGCGATCTCCTTCAGGGTGCCGCCCAGGCCCCGCAGGGCCTTGCCCACGGCCCCCTTTTCCCGGGGCACGCCGCTGGCCTGATGGACGTTTTTCAGCATGGGAAAGCTGAACACCAGCCACCACACGCCGGTAAAGCCAAAGATAAAGGACAGGCAGGTGAGCATGGGCACCCCCACCGCGTTCATGATGAGGAAGATGAGCAGCGGAATGGTGCTGCCGCCGATGTAGCCCAGGCCGTACCCCATGGTGGACACCTGGTCCATTCGCTCCTCGGTGGTCACGTCGGTAAGGAAACTGTCATAATACAGGTTCGCCCCGGCAAAGCCCAGAGTGCTGAGGATATACAGGCTTAGAACCAGCAGGCCCACCCGCTCGGCCACGCCGGGCTGGGTAAAGGGCAGCGCCGGGGCTGCCGCCAGCCCCAGGCAGGAGACCACGCCCACCAGCATGAAGCCGGTGAACAGCTTTTTGCGCCAGCCCTCAAAGTCGCCGAACACGCCCAGCACCGGGGCCAGCAGCGCCACAATGGCCATGGCCGCGCTGGTGGCGTAGCCCCAGGTGCTCATGCTGGACACTGCGTCGCCGGTGTACTCGGCCACCGTGTTGTAAAAAATGGGCAGGATGGTCACCACAATGACGGAATGGGCGCTGTTGGCCCAGTCGTACATCATCCAGCTGGCCTCCTGTTTCGAATAGCCTTTCAGCAGTTTCATACTTCCTCCGATGTTCGGCGGCCCGGTCTCCGGTCATCAATGCCGGGGCCGTTCTTTCATTGCGGGGCCGCGTCCCGGCTCAGCGGGCAAATACGGCACCGGCAACCCCCAGCACGCCACTGCTGGCCAGGCCCATGATCACGCCCGCCAGCAGCACGCCGCCCATGCAGGCCAGCACGCTGCTCTTGAAGTCCATATCCAGCAGCGAGGCTGCCAGCGTACCGGTCCACGCGCCGGTGCCGGGCAGCGGAATGCCCACGAACAGCAGCAGCGCCATAAACAGGCCCCGGCCCGCCGTGGCCTGCAGCTTCTCGCCGCCCCGCTTGCCCTTGGTCATAAAAAAGGTGCAGGGCTTGCCGATGAGGGGCTTATCCTGGCCCCACTCCAGCACGCGGCGGGCAAACAGATAGAGGATGGGCACCGGAATCATGTTGCCCACAACGGCGGTGATGTAGGTAGGAATCATGGGCAGGCCCAGGCCCACCGTGCCAATCGGGATGGCGCCGCGCAGCTCTACCAGCGGAACCATGGAAATAAAGAATACATACAGATACTTGGTCAGCATAAATTTCTCCTGAATCGGGTGATTGTTCCAGTTTGGCAGCCTGTAATGCCGCAGCTTTGGCATGGCCGCTGTGGGTCATTATAGCATATCCCGCCCTTCCCGTCACTAAAACGCGGAAGATTTATTCGACAAACCAGCAAATTTTACCTGCATTTTACCGTTTTTGTTCATCGGCTCCCCTGCTTTTCCAGCAGGCGTCGGGGCGCAAAAAAGCCGATGCATTCTGCGACCTCAAACGATCCCAGAAGTCATCAGCTTGTCACGGTTTATGAAAAGCGGTTTTAAAATGCGCGGCTCCGCGTTCCACGGGAGAACTTCATTCCCGCTGCCCATGATACGCAGGCTGCATTTATTTGTGAGGGGGGCGTTTTGGGCAGGCCCCCCGCTTTTCCCCATTCTTGGCGCCCGGCACTCTTTTTTGAAGTCGAACGCCATCGCCCTCTCCTTGAAATTTGATTTACCTCTCGTCCTGCAATTCCGTCATGCAGGCCCAGTAGCGCTTGGGGCAATTGGTGCGCCGCACCGTGGGGTTGTACCGCGCCCGGATGCCGATGGTCTGGTAGAACCGCTTCCACAGCGCCTGATACTCCGCTTCCTCCGCGTCCGGCGGCGGCAGGGCAAAATCCGGCGGCAGTTCGGCATAATCCACCGCGCTGCCCTGATACACCAGCGCTGTGCGGTGGGTCAGGTCTGCAATGAGAAAGTCCTTGTCCGGGTAGCGGCCGCAGAAATGAGGCCGCAGCAGAGGCAGCACATAGTTTTTGGGGCGGATCACCGCGCCCAGCATTCCGTCCGTCACCTGAAAGCGCACAAACCCGGTCAGCAAGTGTGCCTCGCCCCGCACGGCCTTTTCCAGGTCCAGCACCGGGGCGGCATCCGGGTGGGCGTAATCCCAGGCGGCTCCCCGCCCCCGGGCAAAGGCCATGTGCAGAAAGCGCAGGATCAGCAGCTCCTTCCCGGGCCGGCCGCTCAAAAAGGCATAGTGCACCAGTTCTTCCGCCCGCGCCCCCAGGGCCGGGGCCAGGCTGGCCTCCACCCGGGCGGCCTTGCTTGCCTCGGTGGGAATGTCCCGCCCCTCAAAAAAGCTCAGCTGCGCGGCCTCCGGCCCCTCAATGGCCAGTGGCAGAGCCTTGCGCACAAAGCTCTCAAACACACAGCACAAAAAGCCGGGGTAACTGCCGTCGTAGCGATAGATCACATCTTCTGTGCGTACCGTGCGACCACCTCCTCCTGCACCATGCGGCCCGCGATCTGGGGCGGCAGGCCGCTGCCCGCCAGCTGCTGCACCTGCGGCGCGCTGAACAGGCTCAGCTGCTCGCATCCGGCATTGAAGGCCATGGGGTCCAGCAACGCCCGCACCACGGTCTCCCGCTTGGGGTTTCGGCTGCCCCCGTAGCCCTTGCAGCAGATGAAATATTGCGCCCGTTTGAGCACCACGCCGATGCGCCGCAGGCCCTCCAGGTCCAGCTGGGCCTGACGCCGGGCCGAGAGAATGCGCAGCGCGCTTTTTGGCCCGATCCCCGGCACCCGAAGCAGCCACTCCTTCGGGGCGGTATTCACGTCCACCGGGAACATACCGTAATGCTGAATGGCCCAGTTGCACTTGGGGTCCAGATAGGGGTTGAAATTCGGCTCCTCTTCGGTGAGGATCTCCGAGGCCGCAAAATCATAAAAGCGCAGCAGCCAGTCCGCCTGGTACAGCCGGTGTTCCCGCAGCAGCGGCGGCTTTGTGTCGGCTGCGGGCAGGCGGCGGTCCTCCGTCACCGGGATGTAGGCCGAGTAAAACACCCGCTTCAGGCTGTATTTGTGGTACAGCCCCTCGCTCAGCCGAAGGATCTGCCGGTCGCTCTCCGGGGTTGCCCCCACGATCATCTGGGTGCTCTGCCCGGCCGGGGCAAAGGCCGGGGCGCGGCGGTACAGCTGCATCTCCTCCCGGCTTTGGGCGGTGCGGACCGCAATCTGCCCCATGGGGGTGAGAATGGCGCTGCGCCCCTTGTCCGGGCAGAGCAGGTTCAGGCTGCGCTCGCTGGGCAGCTCGATGTTGACACTCATTCGATCCGCCAGAAGGCCCAGCTGTTCCACCAGTTCCGGCGAGGCCCCGGGGATGGCCTTGGCATGGATGTACCCGCGGAAATGGTACTCTTCGCGCAGAATGCGCAGCGTTTCCACCATGCGCTCGGTGGTGTAATCCGGGCTGCACTGAACCGCGCTGGAGAGGAACAGCCCCTCAATGTAATTGCGCTGGTAAAACTGAAGCGTCAGGTCCGCCAGTTCCCGCGGGGTAAAGCTGGCCCGTGGCACATCGTTGGAGCGCCGGTTGACGCAATAGCAGCAGTCGTAGGCGCACACATTGCTGAGCAGCACCTTCAGCAGGCTCACGCACCGGCCGTCCGAGGCAAAGGTGTGGCAGATGCCCGGGGCCGTGCAGCTGCCCATGCTGCCGTGCCGGCCCGCCCGGTCCAACCCGCTGGAGGTGCAGGCAACGTCATACTTGGCGCTGTCGGATAAAATCGTAAGTTTCTGCAGCAGTTCCATCGTCTCTCTCCGCCGAATCGGCTGCTCTGCGGCCTTCGGCAGAAAGGCCTGGGTTTCTCGCTTTTCTAAACAGGCATCGGGCTCGCTCCTCACGCCGGGGGCGCACACGCCCGTTTTTTGGGGGTGCTGACCGCCGAACCGGCACGCGCCGCCCCAGTTTTTTCCTCCGCAGGCTCAAAATCCCGCTTATGGGGCTTTTCGTTTGCTGCAATCAACTCAGCGAACAGGGGCTCACCACTGGGTGACGGTTTTGATCACCTTGCCCACCACGTGCAGCTGCTCCAGCTCTTCGCCGCGCAGCACCAGCTCCTCATAGTCCGGGTTGAACGGCTGGAGCACCACCGCGTTGCCCCGACGCACATAGCGCTTCAGGGTGCCCTCGCCCTCGCCGTAGATCAGCACGCCCAGATCGCCGCTGTCCAGCACCGGCTGCCGGTGCACCAGCGCCAGGTCGCCGTCCTGAATGCGGGGTTCCATGCTGTCGCCCCGAACCACCAGATAAAAGTAGCTGTCCGGGTCCTTCACGCTGGCATACTCGCTGCCGTAGTCCTCTTCAAAGGCGAGGGCACCGTAACCGGCTTTGACCGTGCCTACCACCGGAATGCGGCACTGGCCATAGGCCGAGGCCGGGCGGGTCTCCAGCCCAACCACCCGGCCCAGCAGGGTGTCCGTGCTCACCTCCAGCAGTTCGGCCATACGGGTCAGCTGATCCGGGCCGGGGGTGCTCTGCCCCTTTTCCCACTTGGCCACCATCTGCTGCGTCACCCCCAGGTGCCCCGCCAGCTCCCGCTGGGTCAGGCCCTTTGCCTTGCGCAGGCTGCGCAGAATTTCCGAAAACATACCGTATCCCCCTTTTCTATGGATGCCGTGCGGCGTCGGCAGACCAACCGCACCGGTTTCTTCCCCCGCGTTTTGCGGGCCTTGCCGCGAGCGCGCGGCTCCGGCTCTATTGCAGCGGCCGCGTGTGAGGTTGCCCCTGCGCCAGCCGCGTGATCGTTTCTTCCTCTTCATAGTACAACTTTGCGTTGTGGTTGTAAAGGTTTTTGGTTGTGTTTTTCACAAAAAAGTTGTTTTTCAGCTCTTGACAACAACCTATAGGGGTATTATCATGATGTTGTAAACAACTCAATGTTGTTTAGCGGCATAAAATCTTCCCCCGTCATTTCCATGTTTCATCGAAAGGGGTTCTGTGTTATGGTCACTTATTATAAAGTAAAAGCAATGCTTCTCCGCACTCTGTGCCTGGCCTGCGGCCTTTGCAGCGTGTTCAGCCTGGGCAGCCTGCTGGAATATGGGCTGTCGGCGCTGATGTTCTGCCTGGCGATGGGGTACCTTACCCGCTGGGCCTACCGGGCCGGCCGCCGGGCCGAGCGCACCGCCAGCCGTGTGCGGCGCACGCGGCTGCGCCGGCAGGCCTATGCCCGGCAAGCTGCGGCTTCCCCCCGCCTGCATACCAGCCCAGCCGCGCCGCGCCTGATGCGCACGGCTTGAGCGTTCCATGCCTTTTTCCTGCGGCCAGTGTCTTTTTCCTCTTTGCTGCGTCCGCTTTTCATACCCCCAACCTCGCCCGGGCGTGCCGTCGGCAGCGGTACGCCCGGGCAATTTTGTAAAAAGCAAAAAAAGCTCTTGACAAAACCCTGCCCCCATGGTATTATAATACTCGCATTCCGCAGGCGGTGCGGGAGACCACTGTGGAGAGATGTCCGAGTGGTTTAAGGAGCCGGTCTTGAAAACCGGTGACCCGGCAACGGGCCGTGGGTTCGAATCCCACTCTCTCCGCCATTAAAAGTGAATCATTTCCGAATGACTTTGCTCTGGAGAAATACTCAAGAGGTCGAAGAGGCGCCCCTGCTAAGGGCGTAGGTCGGGTAACCGGCGCGAGGGTTCAAATCCCTCTTTCTCCGCCAACAAAAACCAGCGTGTCCGCGAGGATATGCTGGTTTTTGCTTTTGTTTCGATAAGCTTTGCCCCGCAATTTCGCCCACAATTGGGTTAAGGGCAGGGTTTCGTCTCTCTCGTATCCGCCGCAAGGCCGCTGCACCGCAAAAAGGCCCCGCCTGTTAGCGGGGCCTTTCGTAAGACAGCGAACGGAGCGTATCGGTGCGGATGCGCTCCGTTTCTTTGTGCTATTATGACATATGGCGCAGTTGCAGGCAGCCCCCTTGGCTCCCTCTCTGGGAGAGCCAAGTTCCGCGCGTAATGCACTACACCGAACAGTGTATAAAAGTGCGCCCTTTAGTTTCTGAAGGGATTTTATCAGTTCGCCAAACTGAAAGTTATCAGTGATTCTCTTGTGTGCCTTTTGCTTCTGCTTTAAGCGATTTGATTTCTTCCAAGATAAGTTCCGTACAAACAACGATAAGACCTGCAAGAAGAACGATTCCGCCATAAATCGGATAGATAAAGGACTCTTGGACACCGCCGCCAATGATACCAGACAAGAACTGCCATACACCACTAAATGGCCAGATAACGAATGCAAACACCACAATCATCGTAATAATAGCTTTTTTCATTGCTCATTACCTCCACGAATTCCGATTTTCCGCTCTGTTCGACTCCCTGACAAACTGGAAGTTATTTACTTCTCTTCATACTTTTTAACGATAACTAAACTATAAGCAGCCATAATTACAATTGTTTCCACCATCACACCAATAACC